>ENA-ORDA01000160-ORDA01000160.1-marine-metagenome-genome-assembly--contig:-NODE-160-length-68351-cov-4.232299_pt1 | contig 68351 bp, 55 predicted proteins | sample MGYA00237778_ERZ508506 | MGnify/ENA primary metagenome ERZ508506 (study PRJEB26177, sample SAMN06267891) | marine metagenome | isolation source: Monterey Bay, California, USA | place: Pacific...
CGCGTGCTGAACGCAGGTAGTAATATGATCATCTAGGATGATGGACTCTAGACTTGATAAGGCGGCACGCGCGGCCTGAACTTGTCGTGCAATATCAACGCAATAACGGTCTTCACCAACCATTCGTCGCAGGGCTCTCACCTGTCCTTCAACCCGCGCCAGGCGCCGATCAACATTATCTCTCGTGGCTTTTCGCATGCATTTCTCCAGTCAATCTGAACCATACCCCCTAGGGGTATTTTGGTCAAATACCCCTAGGGGGTATCAATGCGGCGTTCAAACAACGGGATTAAAAAACTTAATTTTGCGCAGGAAAACGACTACAAATCGCGCTACATTTAAAAAAATTGATTGAGGAGAAAGAGCGTGTATTCAACTGAAGGTCGTGGACGTCTATATGAGGATATCGTAGCAACAGTGGGCGACACGCCTTGCGTGCGCCTGAATCGCACGGGGCCAGAACACGTTACGATATACGTCAAGGTTGAGTCTTTTAATCCACTGTCTTCGGTGAAAGATCGTCTTGCCCTCAACATCATCGAGGCCGCCGAACGCGACGGACAACTTCGTCCCGGACAGACGGTGGTTGAGGCGACGTCTGGCAATACCGGCATTGGCCTTGCCATGGTGTGCGCCGCGAAGGGCTACCCGCTTGTGATTACGATGGCCGAGAGTTTTTCAATCGAACGGCGACGGCTGATGCGTTTTTTGGGCGCCAAGGTTGTTCTCACGCCCAAAGAAGAGCGTGGCATTGGTATGTATAACACCGCAAAAAAGTTGGCCGCAGACAATGGTTGGTTTTTTGCCAGCCAGTTTGAAAACGGCGCTAATGCAGACATCCATGAGTCAACGACCGGACGAGAAATACTGGCTGACTTTAAGGACTCTGCACTTGATTATTGGGTGACAGGGTACGGTACTGGCGGGACGGTGACCGGGGTTGCGCGCGCACTGCGCTCAGAGCGACCTGATTGTAAGATCGTTTTATCCGAGCCCCATAATGCTGCACTCATTGGTTCTGGCGTACCGCAGGAACGTCTCGCAGACGGTTCTCCAGCGGGAAGCCATCCGGCTTGGGAGCCGCACGTGATTCAGGGCTGGACGCCAGACTTCATTCCAAAGGTGCTTCAGGAGGGAATCGATCAGTCATTCTTTGATGAAGTGCGACCCGTGGATGGGGTGAAAGGAATGAGCATGGCACAGCACTTGGCGGCCAATGAGGGAATTTTAACGGGCGTTTCTGGCGGGTCGACGCTACTTACAGCGGTCGAGGTGGCCAATAAGGCGCCGGAAGGATCTGTGTTGTTGGTGATGCTCCCTGACACTGGCGAGCGCTACCTTTCCACACCATTGTTTGAGTCAATTCCTGCCGAGATGAGCGAGGAGGAGGCGGCTCTGTTCCGGTCAACGCGCGAGACATAAAAAAAGCCGCGACGAGCGCGGCTTCTTCTGCAGTGACTGGCGCGTTTAATAGCCGCGCAAGGTGGCGAAGCGATCTGCATGGAAGTGGTAGTCGCCGTACGACTGTCGACAAACAGCCGCTCGCTTCATAAAGAAGCCGATGTCGAACTCGTCGGTCATACCGATGCCGCCGTGCATTTGCACGCCTTCCTCGGTGGCGTTTTGTACTACTTTAGAGCACTTTGCTTTCGCCATGCTGGCAAGGACGGAACGTTTGTCACTGTCCGTATCGAGTGCTTGCAATGCCGCCAATACGGCCGACTTACTGACCTCAATTTCAGCAAAGAGTTGCGCAGCACGATGCTGAAGTCCTTGGAACGTACCGATTTTACTGCCAAATTGTTCGCGGTCTTTAAGGTACATCACCGTTCGTTCAAACGTTTCAACGGCGACGCCCAGCATTTCAGCCGCTGAGCAGGCTGCGGCCACGTCAATGGTGAACTCAAGCGCTTCAGCTGCACCACCAAAGGTCCCGAGTAGCGCATTCTCATTGACGGTGACGTTGTCCAATGTAATGTCGGCTGCGCGCTGACTGTCGACCATGAGACGTGTTTCAAAAGAGACACCGGCGGTACTTTTTTCAACGGCGAATACGCTTAGCGAATCACTTTCGGATGTCACGACAAGCAGAAGATCGGCGTGGTGCCCGTCAATGACACCTCGTTTTTGGCCCGAGAGCGTGTAACCCGACTCAGATGCCGTGGCCGTGGTGCTGATACGTGATAAGTCAAAGTGACCGGTTTCGTCTGCGGCGAGTACTGCTGTTAGCTCTCCCGAGGCGATTGCGGGCAGATATTTCTCTTTGAGTTGCTCTGATCCCAGCCGGTTAATCAGACTTGCTGCAACCACTGCCGAACTGAGAAAGGGAGACAAAGCGAGTGTCCGACCCATCTCCTCGAGCACCACACCTGCACCCACATAACCAAATTCCAGTCCCGAGTAAGCGTCGGGAATGACCACGCCCGGCCAGCCCATTTCGCTCATTTTTGACCACAGTTCGGGCATGTGGTCGTCACCTGAGTCACGCATGGTGCGCAGTGCGGAAACCGGTGAGCTCTCGTTGAGAAATGCTTTCGCTGAATCTTTAAGGAGCTGCTGCTCCTCATTTAAAATCATGACCACGTCAGACCCCTTTAAGCCGGTAAGCCAAGAATACGCTTGGCGATAATGTTGAGTTGAACTTCTGTGGTGCCACCCTCAATAGAGTTGGCTTTGCTTCTCAACCAATTCCTGACTAGCGCACCTTTTTCATCGGTATCGAAGTTCAAGGCGTCCGAGGATCCGATGGCCATAAACAGCTCTTGACGCAGCTTATTGAGTTCGGTCCCGTACATTTTTAGTATTGAGGAGGAGGCACCGGCGCCCTGGCCCGCTTTGGTTTCCTCGGTAATACGCTCAATGGTCAAGCCAAAGGCCATCTCATCGAGCTCAAAGGAAATGGCTTCGGCGCGCAGCGAGGTGTCGCGAAGACGACCCTCGACGGTCCCCCGTTTTGCTGCTGCGAGCTGCCCCATGCCCTTCATGCCGCCCCCGGCAAGACCGAAGCCACCAATCATCTCACGCTCATGAGTCAGCAAGTATTTGGCAATCTCCCAGCCTTTGTTCAATGTTCCAACCAGTTGACCCTTTGGGACCTGAACGTTGTCGAAGAAGGTTTCGCAGAAGGGGGACGTCCCACTGATCAGTTTAATGGGCTTCGTGCTGACACCTTCTGACGCCATGTCAAATAAGAGGAAGCTGATGCCCTCGTGTTTTGGGCAGTCGAAGTCGGTGCGCACTAGGCAAAAGATCCAGTCGGCCTTGTCTGCATAAGAGGTCCACACTTTTGAGCCGTTAATCTGGTAGTGATCGCCCATATCCTCTGCCTTCGTCCGCAGACTGGCAAGGTCGGAACCGGCATTGGGTTCACTGTAGCCCTGACACCAACGGATTTTCCCATTGATAATGTCGGGAATGTACTGCTCCTTCTGCTCTTGGGTTGCGTAAAGCAATAACGCTGGGCCCAACATGTCGAGACCAAAGCTACTGAGCGGTCGTCGAGCACCAATGCGCCCCATTTCTTCTCGAAGTACTTTGGCTTCATCACCTGAAAGCCCACCACCCCCGTACTCTGCCGGCCAACGTGGCGCAGTCCAGCCTTTCGCGGCCATTCGTTCGAGCCAGAGCTGCTGGCCTTCACTACTAAAGACCCACTTACGCCCGCCCCAGCATTGATCCTCGTCCGATCGCATCGCTTGACGCATATCGTCTGGGCAATTGGCTTCGAGCCACTCGCGTGTTTCTACTCTGAACTGATCTAAGTTTTCCATGGATAGCCTTTTTATTAGGTCGTTGCTTGCGCGTTATTTTAACGCAAGCGCCGACACTTCCTAGTGTTCCTTGGGTGTTTTATTGTGTCTGCAACATGCCATATTATGACATATATAGTGCCAATTAAAGACTCTACAAGCCCGTCGAATCAATGATCAAAAGAGATGGTGAGAGGGTTATTCGATAGGAAAATGCGCTTGTTATTGGCTTAGACGTTTATCGACGCTCTCGTACAATTCGCTGTATGGGCTGAGCCTTGACTAACCGTGTATGCATCGCCTTAGTTTGCTTGATGCTCAAAAGCGTAAAACGGCGGCGCATAAAAAAGGCGGCCATTGGCCGCCTTTATATTTCAAGTGTGCTCAGTTTGCTGCAATGTAGCTCGATACCACAACATTGGTGACCACAACTGGGCTATCACGCTCGACCAAGTAGAGCAGGAATGATGAGAACGTGTTATCGCCCTGTGACGGGACTTCAACGGTGTACTCCATAGCTTCAGCACTGTCGATTAAGACGTTTGCCGTATCGTAGGCCGGATCCACGTCTGGGAAGGGCATGAACTCAAATCGGAAACGTAGATTTGTGGCTACTGCTGCCGACGCCGTAAATGTGACTTTGCCACCCACTGGGAATGACAGTGGATAGATGTCCGCGTTGTTGGCAAAGCCGGCCCAGTCCTGCGCGCCTGTGGGGAACGTGTAGGTTTGTGTGTCAGCATCGACTGCTGCATCGCCAAAGGCTCCGGCAGTAAAGTCAGCGACCACGGCATTTGGATCACCAGGAAGGGACAGTACCTTGTTGATGGCATGAATGACGCCATTACCCGCTGCAATGTCCGCAGTGGTGACGCGAGCATCGTTTACGTAAAGCTCGCCATCTTGTACGGAGATCGCGACAGCTTCACCGTTGAGCATCTCTATCGAGTTGCCATCAAGCGCAATCGCATCGCCGGAGTAAACAGTGTCACCGTAGACGTGATAGGTCAGCAAGTTGACAAGGTCTGCATCGGGTTCAGGTTCAGGCGTAGTGTTGTTGCTGACCACAACGTTGCTCACGACCACTGGCTGATCGCGTTCTACCAAGTACAGCAGGAATGAAGAGAACGTGTTGTCACCTTGAGAAGGGATCTCAATGGTGTACTCGGTCGCCTCCGCGCTATCGATTAAAACAGCTTCTGTGTCATACGCTGGATCCACATCAGGGAAGGGCATGAACTCAAAACGGAACCGGACATTGGTGGGTACTGCTGCCGACGCCGTGAAGGTAATGGTGCCGCCTTCCGCAAACGTTAACGGGTAAATGTCGGCGTTATTCGCAAAGCCGGCCCAATCTTGAGCGCCTGTTGGGAATGTGTAGGTCTCGGTCTCTGGGTCGACAATCGCGTCACCAAAGGAGCCTGCCGTAAAGTCAGCAATAGACTCGCCATCTTTCGCGGTGAATTTGGTGAACAATCCGGCTTTTTCCATCTGCGCAAAAGCATCATCAGTTGGTGCAAAGATAGTGACGTTTGCATTTGGATCCATAAGCGTTTCAGTCAAGCCAGCATCTTCAAGCAATCCTGAAAGTGTTGAGAAAGAACCGTCTGAAGCAAGCGCCACAGCAAGTGGTGCCCCCGTTGCGCTCGGCGCTTCGAGCACTGAGTCGATGACATGAATAATGCCGTTCGACGCGACGATGTCCGTGACTACGATGTTAGCTGACTCAATCATGAGTCCTGAATCGCCAAGAGAAATCGTGGCTTGGTCGCCGTTTGCCATGTCTACGGCACTACCTGCAGCCGCAATAGCGTCAATGGATGAAAGCTCTGCTCCCGCAACAACGTGGTACAGCAACGTGCTCTCCAGAACGTCAAGGTTGTTTAGCAGGTAGTTGAGCGTTGCATCACCCAGTGCCTCAAAGGCCGCGTCGGTGGGCGCAAATACGGTTAGTGATGCGTCGGGGTCATTAAGGGTTCCGACCAAGTTTGCAGCAGTTGCAGCGGCAACCAGTGTTTCAAAGTCGTCGTTTGATGACGCAATTTCCGCAACAGTCATGGTGGAAGGCGTGAGATCAGGGGGAAGCAAAACCGAGTCAACGACATGGATGACGCCGTTAGAGGCTTCAATATCGTAGTCCACGACCTTTGACAGGTTGACGTAGAGGTAGTCGTCGTCGCGCTTAGTCAATGCGACGTCAACTCCGTTCAGCGTCTCTACTGTGGTCGGTGCCAGATCTAGCGCCGCGCTGACGCCGACTTCGCTACCCAGTACGTGGTACGTCAAAATGCCGGCAAGTGCCTCGGGGTCTGCCAGTAACGCGTCCAGTGTGCCTTCGGGAAGCGCTGCGAAGGCTTCTTCCGTTGGGGCGAACACGGTCAGTGATGCGCTTTCGTCAGACAGCGCATCAGCAAGTCCAGCCGCCTCGACGGCTGCGAGCAGCGTCGGGAAGCTGCCACTGGCGGTGGCAACTTCAACAATGTTGCCGGCAGAAGGTTCTGGTGCTGGTGTGCTTGCTTCTGGCGCAGCGGGAAGATCGCCGCTGTAAAGAACACCATCGCCACTGTCTGAACATGCGGCGAGAAATACGAGTAGGCTTGCTACCAATGTGCGGGACATGACCCGTGTCATCGAATTCATAGTTAAATCCTGTTACTGATCTCGGTTTTAAAATTAAAATAGGGAGAAATCCGAGTTTGTTATCTCACAGCGCGCGGGATGAGGGTGAGCCAAATTCGACGACAGGGACTTTCAGCGCGATGAACCAAAAGCCCCGCCGTATCTCGCTTTCGAATCTGTCGTGTCGATTTTTTAAGGGTCGTTTTGTGCAAGTTGTGGTCAATCAGGCAGACGCGTTCGTCATTAAATCTATTATTTCGCCTGCGGTTGCACCAACGAAGCGCAATGCGCAGACTGACTTTTCGGTTAGCGGAGTTACTTTTTATGGTCAACAGCACCCACACGTACAGCCCTGACGAGCGCAATAGTTCGATACTGATTAATATTAACGGCGAGCTCATTCCTCGTGAGAAAGCGACCGTATCGGTGTTCGACAGCGGGTTTATCCTCGGCGATGGAATTTGGGAAGGGCTCCGCGTGCACGAAGGCACGATTCCATTTTTGAGTCAGCATCTAAAGCGTCTCTGGGAGGGTGCCAAAGCATTAGATCTCGATATGGGTATCTCCCGCGATGCATTGGCGGACCGACTTTTTCAAACGCTTATTGCGAACAACATGAGGGATCACGTCCATATTCGTTTGATGGTAACGCGGGGCATTAAGTCGACGCCTTATCAGGATCCCGCGGTCACAATTAGTGGCCCTACCATTGTCATTATTCCTGAATACAAAGCGCCGGATCCAAGCCTCAATGATCGTGGGCTCCGACTCTATACCGTTTATACGCGCAGGGGTTACGCCGACGTACAGGACCCCCGAATCAATAGTCATTCAAAACTCAACTGTATTTTTGGATGTATTCAAGCCGCGAAGGCGGGCTACGACGAAGCACTAATGCTCGACCCGCACGGGCATGTCGCGACCTGTAATTCGACGCACTTTTTTATTGTCCGTGACGGTGAGGTTTGGACCTCCTCTGGCGATTACTGCCTCGACGGGATTACCCGGCGCAATGTGATTAACATCTGCAAGGCCAACGGTATTCCTGTTTTTGAAAAGAATTTTTCGCTGATGCAAGTCTACGGTGCCGATGAGGCGTTCGTGACCGGAACGTTTGCAGGGTTGACGCCTGTTTTTGAGGTCGACGGGCGCAGCTTAACCCACACGCGAAGAGGGCCGATGGTTGACCGCTTACAAGCGCTCTATCGGGCGCTTGTTGTTACAGAAAGCAGCCGGTCCGAGGACGCGAGCGCCTGATATGAGCGTCCGAATTGCGGGCTGGTCAGGACCGCGAAATATATCGACGGCCATGATGCGGGCCTGGGAGTCTAGACCCGACTGTTCGGTGGTGGATGAGCCTTTTTACGCGTGCTATCTCAAAGAGACAGGTGCTGACCACCCGATGCGTGAGCAAATTTTGGCCAGCCAATCGACGAGTCGAGAGGTCGTAGCAAAGCGTCTCAGCGCGGCTGCGATGACGGACCTGCAGTATGAGAAGCATATGACGCATCACATGCCGCGCGGTATTGATTTGTTGTGGACCAAGGATATCAAGCACGTGTTTTTAATTCGTTCACCCGAACGCGTTATTGCTTCCTACCGCGAAAAAATGCCGTCGGTGTCGCCTGACGACATCGGCATTATCCGACAGCGAGAGTTGTTCGATGAGATTACCGAACTGACCGGACAGCGACCGCCGGTGGTCGACAGTGCAGATGTTCTTGCCAATCCCAAAGCAATGATGCGCGAGATTTGTGCGGCGCTCTGTGTCGAGTGGGTCGACGGGTGTATGACCGACTGGAAGCAAGGTGCTCGGCCGAGTGATGGTGTCTGGGCAGCGCACTGGTATGGGTCGGTCAAAGCATCGTCTGGTTTTTCAGCAGCGTCTGTTACGCCCGCTAAGCTGAGCGCTCAGGATTTAACCCTGGCCGAAGAGATGCGGCCGCATTATGCGGCCATGGCAACCTACAAACTGCCACGACCGTGAGTCATGTCTGTCGCGAGTTATAGCCCAAGGGCAGGACGTGCTATCGGGCTGCATAAAGCGGCGAGTACCGAGCGGGTCCCCTCAAAGCTGCGTCTGCCGTGCATTACTTTAAGGTTGTCGAGCAGGGCGATATCACCTTTTTGCCACTCGATATCGATCGTATTCTCGTATGAAACATCAACTGCGGCCTCTAGATCGGCAGCGTCAATTCGACTGTGATCACCAAAGCACAAACGCGGCTCTTGATCGTCATCGGCATTGGCCCAGCTCGCTGCAGCGGCAACGATCTGGTTAAAAAAGACGTCTTTACCGCGTCCAAATTCGTCGATCGCCATTAGCGCGGGTGTTTGTACTGACAGACCACCATCGTTCAGCCATCGAAACGAATACCCCAGTTCAGTAAGCCGTGCTTCCGCTTGCTCAGCGTTGGATACGTTGAGCGTGTCTTTCCAGCTTCTGCCTTGCCCTGACGCCACGTCCGCGTCGATGGGCATTGAGTTGCGGTAGCGAACGCCCAGGGCGCGAAGTTTGGCAACAAACTCGGGACGTAGGGTCGTTAGCGCGAGTAATGCTCGGTCTGATCGACAAATCGGTGTGGCGCCGCCTTTTTCCGCAGGCTTTTCACAGAAGAAAAACAGTTGTCCGGGAAAGGTCAGTGTCTGGGCCATTTCATGGTGCAGAAAAATTTCCACTTCAGGAGGAGCCTCGTTAGCGGTGAAGACTCGACTGGTTCGGTTGTGTCGGACAGCGTTTGAAAACGATTCCGTGTAAGTAAAGTTTGGAAGGTTAAAGGCTTCAATAAACCCGTGGAAGTCTTGCGCCGTGGACATCCCGTAGTCTCGAAAGACCACAAAACCGTGTGCGTTGATCAGGTCACTGATGACCGTTTTGGATGGGCCGTCAAGCGGTGTTCCGACGCTGATTGGCAGCTTCGCGGGTGTCATTACTGTAAAAGAGGATGTTGTCATGGTTCCTTCTTGATCGCTAATACGTTGTGTTGGGCAGCAGATCCTGCTGGTAGGGATTAATCCCCAGTTGTTCAAGTGTGGATCGCACATCAACCACCTGACCTGTCTTGATTGACTCTTGAGCCATCCAGGCGGTAATAATTGCCCACAGCCCCTCTGTACAAGACGCACCATCTCCTCGCGTGCCGTTGACGCGGGCACTGAATCGATCGTGTTCAAACAGGGTTGAACCGTAGTGGCCGCCCAGCTCAATATCTTGGGGAAACGTGCAGTCTATTCCGTCGTAGGCGTCGTGATCTTTGACCTCGACCTTTATTCTGGACACTGAGCCACGTCGGGACTTGAAGCTCGCCTCTTCTTCAGCGCGCAGGGTGCCTTTGTCACCACTGACCACTAAAGCCTCGTAGAGCTCTTCGCTAAACATGTTCAGTGTGAACTGTCCTTTAACGCCGTTTTCATAGTCCACAATGACGAGAGCGTGATCGTCAATATCCGAAGCCTGACCGTCGAAGGTGAAGTCTTTAAAATTGACCGCTTTGCCACCGGAGGCGTAAACACGAATCGGCTGACAGTTGGCGATTCGATTCATTAAATCAAAGTAGTGGCAGCATTTTTCCACGAGCGTACCGCCGGAGTATCGGGAAAATTTATTCCACTCATTTACTTTAGGTAAAAACGCCGGACGGTACTCACTCAGACTCACCATTTTCACGTCACCCAACTCGCCTTTGGCCAGACTGTTTAGCGCCAACTGGTATTGCGATTTGTAACGGTATTGCATGCCCAGTTGAATGGGTGCTGGGTAGCTTAGGGACGCTGTTGCTAAATAGAAGGCGTCCTCGAGTGTTGTCGCCATTGGCTTTTCTAAAAGGACGGCTTTTCCCGAAATTTTGACCGCATCAAAAATCTCACGATGCGTGAAGTTAGGGGTGCATATCAGTACAGCGTCTACTTCGGCGTCTTGATTGATTTCGGCGATCGTTTTGTAGACTTTGGGTGGTTCATGCTCAGTGCCGGTAAACGCTTTAAGCGCTTTTTCGACACTTTGAGTATTCGTATCAAATACGCCAACGATCCGCGCTTGATTCAGCTGGTGAACAGCGCGTATGTGCTCTCTGCCCATCATTCCCGTTCCGATGACTGCATAGCCAAGCTTAGGTGCATCAGAATTCATGCTCATGCGTAACTGGTTCACGATGTTGTCGAGGTCGGTACGCATGATTATTGAACACCCTGTCGTTGCAGGCGCAGTCTGTCTACCGCTAAAGCGCGGACCCAGACAAGCATATTAATGACGACCAGAAGTGCAGTGAGCGTTGTAAATAGCCCGCCGCGATCACCGGCCAGACCGAGTGGGGAAAATATCATGTAGAGCAATACAACACAGGAAAACAGCGAAAAGGCGCTGGCCTTCGCGAATACCCAGGGTGTCATATCAACGGGTGTCGAGCGCGTCGTTGAGCGCACCTTCGTGGGCTTTAAGTGTCCGATTACCAACAAAATAGCCACTTCTGACACAAATAAAATGGCGTAGAGGTGGAGAAAGTGAATATTGACCACGTCTTTAAACACAAATTGAAGCAGCGCATAGGCGATCAGGTGAAAACCGATGGCCACCTTTACGGCCAGCGCGGGAACGCGAGTGGTGAGCATACCCACAAGTACAACAGCAATAATGGGAATGTTGTAAAACCCCGAAAAAATTCGAATGATTTGCCAGAGTCCCTCGGGTGCAAACTGCAAAAGCGGGGCAATCCCAAGCGATACAGCGGCGATTCCGATACTTGATATTTTCGCAATAGAGACCAGCCGGGCGTCTTCAATAGGCTGGCGAGCCAGAGGCTGGATAACGTCGAGTGTGAGCATGGTCGCTGAACTGTTAATCAGTGAGTTAAATGAACTAAAAACCGCACCGAGTAGCACCGCCAGGAAGAAACCCAGCGCCCATGTGGGAAGCGTATCCTTCACTAGCTGGGGGTAGGCGAGATCAATTGAGTCCAGTCCAGAGCCATAGAGGTGATAGGCAATAACCCCGGGGACCATCATGAAAAAGGGCACCAGTACCTTAAAATAGCCGGATAATAAGACGCCTTTTTGACCCTCAGCAAAGTTTTTAGCGGCCAGGGTTCGCTGAATAACGTACTGGTTTGAGCACCAGTAAAATAAGTTAGCAAACACCATTCCTGTGAAGAGCGTCCCGAACGGAGTCGGATCGTCTTGATCGCCGATGGCATTGAGTTTGTCGATATCTGTATTCGTGACGATGTGAACACCCGACGCAATGTCTCCTCCGAGCAGGTGCAGACCCAGAAGCGGCACTGCAATACCCACGATGAGCAGTCCAAGCCCGTTCAGGGTGTCCGAGACTGCAACAGCTTTAAGGCCACCTAAGACGGCGTAAAGCGCACCCACGGAACCGATGACAATGACGGTCAGCACAAGAGAGCTGCCGTAACTGAGTCCTAAAAATTCTGGGATATCAAACAGCTTGAGGACGGCAACAGAGCCGGCGTAAAGGACACTCGGAATGGTGACGAGGCCGTACCCGAGTAAAAAAAGAATGACGCTGAGTCGTCTCACGTCGTCGTCATAGCGGTCGGCAAGGAATTGCGGCAGTGTTGTAAAGCCGCCTGCCAAATAGCGCGGCAAAAAGAAAAATGCCATGGCAATTGTTGCAAAGGCGGCGGTGACTTCCCACCCCATGGCACTCATATTAAACCCGTAAGCGGAGCCGTTAAGTCCAATGAGTTGTTCTGCCGACAGATTGGTCAGAAGGAGCGAGCCCGCGATGAACGGAGCGCTGAGTCCGCGACCTGCGAGGAAATAGCCCTCACTGTCAGACGTTGTTGCGCGTGCTTTCTGATAAGAAAACCACGCCACCCCACCCATGAACAAAGCGCATGTCAATGCAACGGTTATCAGGTCGTAAGGAGTCACAGGTCGTTCCCGTAATAGAGGGCTTGAGCATAAATACAGACTGCGTTGCCTTCAATAGGTGGTTTTACTGTGCGATGTTAACCTCGCAAAGCACTGAGAGACTGGTAGCCATCATATGCCTGTAGAAACACTCCAACTTGCCGTATTTGCGGCGATCACAATACTGATTGGTTATTTGACGTATCGCCGTGTCAGTGCTGATCGGATCGCGCACGGGAGGACTGCAACGGCGCGAGAAGAGGTGTTTCTCGCCGGTAAGGGTCTGAGCTGGGTCGTGGTTGCCGGTTCGATCACCCTGACTAACTTGAGCACCGATCAGTTGGTGGGGATGAATGGCAATCAAATGGCCTTGCTTGTCTGGTGGGAACTCTCTGCGGTGGTGGGATTAGTGATATTGGCCAAGGTGATTCTTCCCGTGTACTACCGATACAACTGCACCACGACGACAGAGCTTTTGGAGCGGCGTTACGACGATCGACGTATTCGCGCACTGATCGGTCTTCTATTCTTACTGGGTAATCTCTTTATTTTTATTCCGGCGATGCTCTACGGCGGATCACTGTTTATTCAAACGATGTTTAATGTTGATATTCCACTGATGTGGATTGCTATTGCCTTCGCAATAGTCGGGTCGGCATACGCCGTGTTGGGGGGGCTGCGGGCTGTGGCTGTGTCAGATGCTTACAGTGGCGTACTTCTATTGTCGCTGGGGATCGTGGTGGTTGTGCTGTCGCTCGCTGCCATTGAGTTTGATTTTTCTGGAATTCCTGCCGAGCGTCTGACCCTACTGGGCGACTCATCATCGCCAATCCCATGGCACACGCTACTGACGGGAATGATCTTCATTCAAATCTTTTACTGGGGTACCAACCAGACAATTACACAGCGGGCTATGGCGTCGCCGACCGTTGAAGAGGGCCAAAAAGGGGTCTTGGCGGCCGCTATTATCCGCCTGCTAATTGTCCCACCTATGGTCGTTATTCCCGGGATCGTTTCGTACAAGCTCTACGGAGATATCGGCGACGCTGCCTTTGGTACGATCGTCGGTGATGTTCTGCCGCTTTGGCTTTCCGGTGCCTTTGCTGCCGCGATTGCGGCTGCGGTACTCACGAGCGTGAACAGCGTATTGAACTCATCTACAACCCTTTGGGTCTGTGACATACACGAACCGTTCATTAACGAACATGCCGACCTCAGACGATTGAATTTTATAATCACAGTGACATTCGTGCTCATAGGCCTCGCCATGGTGCCTATCTATGCCACGGCCGACAGTATTATTAACTTGGTGCAAGAACTTTATGGACTGCTGAGTATGCCTATTCTCTCGGCCTTCATTGTCGGGCTGCTTTTCAGGGGAGTCGCCGCTGGCGCCGCCATTACTGCAGTTGTTTTAGGTGTTGTGCTCTACGGCTTTTTCTCATTTGTCTGGTCGCCGTTGCACTACATACACATGATGTTCTTTACGGTGATGTTCTGTGTCGTGACCGCGCTAGTCGTGAGTAAGGTTGTGTTTGGCACGTCGCCGACATTTGAGCCCGCCATTACACTGCGTTAGACCGATTGCAGGTGATAAATGAGGAGCGATTCGGGCCACATGATGGGCACCGACAGTCCGACCGACATCAGCCAGGCACCAGAGAACTCGGTTTGAGCGAGTTGATCTTGGTGTCTTCTTTGTTGTTCGGTGAGACTGCTGGGCCAGATGAGCGCGACTCGGTAGCTCTGGGTGGCATCGAGACCTGTTAATCGATAGCGTGTTGGAAAGGCGTGCGAAGGCGTTTCTAGCATGGCGAGGGCGCACAGCGCCTGTGACTGATCTTTGTCGACAACACTCCAAGCCATCTCTGAAGAAGACCGTTCGGTGTTGGAATAGTTGCCGCTATGGAGCAATGTTCTATGACGTTTGTGGAGTTTAATAGCGTCTTTTAAGACCGCACGGTCTTCTGCATTTAACTGCCTTAGGTCGGCTTCAACGCCCATATGACCCCAGAGTGCGACCCCGGCTCTAAAGGCCATGGTGTGCTGGCGACCTGTGATGTGACACGGACTCGGTCCGACATGTGACCCCATTAACTCAGGTGGGAACGTGGACAAGAACCCACGCTGCACGCGAAGGCGATCAAGTGCATCATTGGTGTCTGAGGGCCAGAATCGAGAAACATGTGTGAGTATTCCAAGATCAACACGGCCCCCTCCTGACGCACAACTTTCAATAGTGATATTTGGAAATGCAGCGCGAATGCGACCGAGTAGGGCGTAGAGCGCCTGTGTTTGTCGATGGATGGCGTGATGCTTTTCCGAGGTTCCCGCCTGGTGAATATCGCGGTTCATGTCCCACTTTAGATAACGAATGTCGTGCGCCGAGAGTAGCGTTTGTATTTTATCAAAGAGGTAGTGCGAGACCTCAACTCGACTTAAATCCAAAACGTACTGATGCCTGGCCTCGTTGGGTATCACGCCCTCGTACTTGAGAATCCAATCGGGGTGCTTGCGGAACAGAAGACTGTTTGCGCTGACCATCTCGGGCTCGATCCAGAGTCCGAACTCCATACCGTGTGCGTGGCACGCGGCCACAATGGGTAGCAGCCCATTGGGCAGTTTATGCGAATCGACCTCCCAGTCACCCAACGCCCGTTTATCGTCATGGCGCCCTAAAAACCATCCGTCATCGACAACAAAGCGCTCGATGCCTAATGCAGCAGAGTCGTCAATGAGCGCTATCAACGACGTTTCATCAATATTGAAGTAAAGCGCTTCCCAGGTATTAAGCTGAACCGGTCTTGAGGGGCTGGTGGTGGGCCAGGCACCGCCAAACTGTCTGCGAATCATATGATGCGCGGTCTGAATGAGAGGGTTCAACCCTTGACTGCTGTGACACAGGAATACCGACGGGCTCTTATAGACGGCACCTGGCGCCAATTGCATTTCACCGGGCCTGAGTAACTCGCCGAGTTGTACCGCGCGTCTGCCATCAGCCAGCTGCTCGACTCTTATTTGATGATTGCCGCTCCATCCGAGGTGAAGTGAGAGTGCGGCACCACTTTGAGTGGTCGTATGGGCCTCCACAAGTGTGATTGATGGAGGCATGTGGTGCGAAGTACGACCAGTCCAGTTTTCTCGTACGTAAGCCGCCTTTGGAAGAGTTTGTTGTGTGCTTTGAAACTCGTAGCCCCATCGACCACTGAGCTCCAAAAACGCCGTCAGATGATCGGGTACCGGGAGTGTCAGTGCGCATGTATTAAGAGACAGTGACGTGTCTGTGGATTGATTTCTAACACTGACTGAGAGTTCAAGAGAGTGCGTATCTGTGTGAAGGCTGACGCAGTGGGTGACTTCGATTTGGCTTGCGTCACAAAGACTCGATAGCACCAGCTGTTGCGGCGACAGGTCGGCCGCGACCACGCGTGGTCGGAGTTGCCAGTGAGAGTGGCCACGCTGGGCTTCAAGGCCCAAATGGCCAAGGTAACTTTCACCCACAGAGGGTGTCAGCGAAATACTGGGTTCGATTGGGAGCGATGCAGGTGCCTCTGGACGATCCAGTTGCTCGAGCTGAGCGAGCGTCAGTTGCGCGAGCGCGTCGCCAAAATACGTAAGCACAGGTTGGCCACTTCGGCAGTCGATAACGACCGATGCAGTCCCGTTACGCAGGTGATAAAACGGTTGTAAGTGATCTGCCATGCGCGTGCTCTGGACCCAAGGTGCGTCGTGTCTAGAGTACATTCAGATACACTCATCGTGTAGTGCAGAAAAAAGTGGGCAACTTGCACCGTTATGAATGCAAAAAACTAATGCTGAGGCACCATGACCTACAGATATCGTTACCGGCACAACACCGTCTCGCTGAGTGTTGACGACCGAGGGGAGTATGACCTGCCAGTGCGGCACCCGGAATTTTCTCGTGCGACTCTTGAGCCATAAACGGTTACACACACTGATCAAGCTGGCCTTGGTCGTGTGTTTGAGTGTGCCCGTATCCGCTCAAACTCGTTTGGACGATACGGTGCTCAGCGATCGGTGGCAGGGCTTTTGGTTGGGACAGTCGATCGGTAACTGGACCGGACTTGTGACTGAAATGGACAAAGTGGGAGGGCAGGGTCGTCAGGGTGAATTCTACACGCAGCAAGACTGGACCGGTTTAGACGAGCCCGCAATTTGGAGTGATAAGCCCAGTGAAATCTCGGACACTATTGATTTCATTTTACGGCGCCCTGGCGAGGTGTGGGGCGCGGACGATGACACTGACATAGAGTACATGTACCTCTGGACGATGCACCGTTTAGGCAAAGCGAAACTGACGCCACATGAAATACAAGAGGCCTGGTTGCGGCACATTTATGACGAGAAAAAACCAACTCCATTTGGCGCCGACGAATCGGGCTACCAGAACTATTTATGGGTCTCTAATCAAGCTGCTCATGAGCTGATGCTTAAGGGGGTGGTGCCACCTCAGACCAGTGCGCCATCGAACAATCCGCACGGCGACATGATCGACGCACAACTGACCACCGAGATCTTCGGTCTTCTGGCCCCGGGGCGTCCGGGTGTTGCACTCGACCTTGCTTACTTGCCTGTGCGAACGGCGGGCGCCGGCGACGCCGTGCTGGCCGCTGAGTTTTACATTGTGCTGCACGCACTTGCCGCCGAGCGGCCACGAGGCGCCGTGACTACCGAGGACGTATTCAACATGGCGCAAGTGGCGAGGAGGCACCTCCCTGAGGGGTCGACTCCGGCGCGTATGTTTGACTTCATTCGTGGGCGCTACGACGCTGGGTTTTCGTGGGAGGAAACACGCGACGCGCTCTATGTGCGTTACCAGATTGAGCAACGCGACGGGTACTCAGTGACCCAGCGAGGACTTTATTGCAATGGTTGCTTTGCCTCGGGCATCAACTTCGCCGCAAGTTTAGTGTCGCTTTTTTATGGTGGTGGAGATCTTAAAGAGACGATCAAAATTGCGACTTTGTGTGGATGGGACTCCGACAACCCAGCAGCAACGTGGGGTGGGCTTTTGGGCTTCATGCTCGGCCGTAATGAAATAGAGCGTCTCTTTGGCGAGTCTCTGTCAGACAACTTCCATATTCACAGGACGCGAAAAGGGTTTGCTGATGACGGCATGGACACATTTGGCAACATGGCGAAAATGGCAATTTCAGTCTCAAGAACAGTAAACAATGAATATTTGACGTCACCGGAGTGACCTTAGGCTATGTTTAAACACACCTTACTGACTGCTCTTGCAGTATTGATCTCGCTTCAGGCGCCCATGTGTTTGTCAGACGACTGGCGCGGATCAGACATTACTCAACTCGTCATGCTGGGGACTGGAACACCTAACCCATTTCCCGACAGATCGGGGCCATCGCTCGCAATTGTCGTGAACGGCGAGCCGTACTTAGTGGACTTCGGACCGGGCGTGGTCAGGCAAGCATCGTCACTATCGCCTGAGTACGGTGGCAAGATCAGGGGTCTGGCGGTCGAAAATCTTAAGCACGCGTTTTTAACGCATTTGCATTCTGATCATACGGTGGGTCTTCCTGACTTGATCCTGACGGCGTGGACGGTTGGTCGGGATTCACCCTTAAAATTATTTGGTCCCGAAGGCACGAAGCACATGGCAGACAAGGTCCTAGAGGCTTATGAAGAAGACATTCGCTACCGCTTGTACAGTGAGCAACCCGCTAACAATCAAGGCTGGCGTGTCGAGACACAAGAGGTCACTGAGTCAGGTCTTATTTTTAAGGATGAAAACGTGACCGTAGAGGCCTTTCGTGTCCCACACGGAAGTTGGCCCGATGCATGGGGGTATCGGTTTACCACGCCCGACCGGGTCATTGTTGTCTCGGGTGACACGGCGCCGTCGCGCGAACTTGCAAAGTATGCACGCGGCGCCGACATACTGGTGCACGAGGTTTACAGCCAAGAAGGGTTTGCCAAGAAGGAACTTCAATGGCAGAAGTACCACGCAAAAAACCACACATCGACTTCGGAGCTTGGACGCTTGGCATCTGAGGTCAAACCAAAGCTTTTGGTGCTCTATCATCAGTTGTTGTGGGGATCGACCCACGATACGTTAATAGAGGAAGTCAAAGCCGAGTTCAGTGGAGAGGTTGTTTCTGCACGCGATTTGGATGTGTTTTAAGTGTCGTTATGTTGCGCTGGGCAATGTTAGGGTGCGTCGGCGAGACAACTGCAATTGACCAGGATTGACCTTATGAAAATGATACAAGTAGTGAGCACGCTGTCCATCGTTACACTGTTGCTGTTGGGTTGTGCGCCCGATCAACCGGTCAGTAAGGGAGCTGAGCAGCCCCTCGCTCACCAAAAATATTCCGCAGAGCAATTCTTTCAAACCACGGGTTACCGGATGGGCGGTTCCGGGCCTTATGCCTTCTCTGGGGTAAACGGTGATTTGATCGTGAGTTCTGACGAAACAGGGGTCTACAACGCGTATCGCTTAGATGTTGAATCGGGGCAGATGACAGTGCTGACCGCGTCTTCCGATCGTGGTGTCTATGTCGACTCTTGGTTTCCGAACGATGATCGCTTTATTTACCAACAAGACGGTAATGGCGATGAGCTCACGCACGTTTTTGTCATGTCGCCCTCGGGAGAAAGCACTGACCTAACGCCGGGAGAGGGCCACAAGGCAGGATTTGCCGGCTGGTCGTCTGACGGATCCGAGTTTTTCATCTACAGCAATGAGCGTGATGGCGCGGCCTTTGACATGTACCGTTACAGCGCAGCGGATTATTCACGGACGATGCTGTATGAGAATACCGAGGGTCTGGATCTCGGTGCGATCAGTAGTGATGGGCGCTGGGTGGTTTATGCGCGCAATAATAGCAACGCCGACACCGATCTCTTTCTAATCGACGTCGCTGCCAGCGAGCTGGAACTGGTCAATATCACGCCGCACGAGGGCAATATTGAATATTCTTCAATGGGTTTTACGCCCGACAGTCGCCAGTTTATTTACTCAACCAACGAGTTTGGAGAGTTCAGTCAGGCATGGACGTTGTCGCTCGACACGGGCGCAAGGCAGGTATTGATCGTCGAAGACTGGGACGTCATGTACGTCGGCTACTCACCGAGTGGTCGTTACAGGGTGAGCGGAATTAACAACGACGCGCGAACGGTCGTAACGCTTGAAGACCTGACGACAGGCCGCGACATAGTCCTTAAAAATGTACCCGAGGGTGACCTTTCCCAAGTTCGGTTCAACCGGGACGAGTCGGCTATTGCCTTTGGTTTATACCGTGACACAGCGCCTTACGATGTGTACCACATGCCCTTGAACGCTGACGCGACGCGACTGACGCGCGCACTCAACCCGGTGATTGACAGTAACCTGATGGTTGAGGGCGACGTGGTGCGCTTTGCAAGCTATGACGGTCTGCCAATACCAGGAATTTTATACAAGCCTCGAGAGGCATCTGCTGAGAACCCAGCGCCTGCATTAGTGTGGGTCCACGGTGGGCCGGGGGGCCAGAGTCGCAAAGGTTATTCCGCGGTGATCCAGCATTTGGTCAATCACGGTTACGCGGTCTACCAAATCAATAATCGGGGATCGAGCGGGTACGGCAAGACATTCTTTCACCTTGATGACTTAAAGCACGGTGAGGCCGATTTAGGTGACGTCGTTGCCTCAAGAGAATTCCTTGCGGCTTATGAATGGATTGATGGTAATCGGGTCGGCATTATCGGGGGCTCGTACGGTGGCTACATGGTCGCGGCGGCTCTGGCGTTTGAGCCTGAGTCATTTGAGGTGGGTATCAACATTTTTGGTGTCACTAACTGGCTCAGAACGCTGGAATCCATTCCGCCTTGGTGGGGGGCGTTTCGCACTTCGCTCTACGCTGAGCTGGGTGACCCGGCAACGGATACCGATCGATTGACCGCGATTTCACCACTGTTTCACGCGCAAAATATTGTGAAACCGCTGCTCGTGGTCCAAGGCGCAAATGATCCACGTGTTCTTCAAGTCGAAAGCGACGAACTGGTTGAGGAAGTACGTGCAAATAATATTCCCGTCGAATACGTCTTATTTGCCGATGAGGGCCATGGTTTTCGAAAGCGAGTGAATCGAGTTACCGCGAGCGAGGCCTATCTGTCGTTTTTAGAGCAGCACCTTTAGTCGGTGGCAGTGCTGGTTCATGCGGGACTCGCATTACCCCCAGTTTAATTTTTGCAGTTCGTGGTTCCTATCCTATGCTGGTTTTAGCGGCTCAAGAGGGCGGCCATAATTTTATGAAAAAGGGGAAATATATGTTTAAGCGTTTACTGGTCGTGGGTGTTCTTTCTTTGAGTGTGTCTGCAATAGCTGCGCACCATGAAGAAACACCCATGATAAGCGAGATCTATGAATGCTCTCTGAACGACGGGGTTGCCGTGTCTCAAGTGGTGGATTTCGCGCGATCTGACTTCAAAGCGTTTGCGGATAAAAATGACTTCGCTATGAATTCCTTTATTTGGGAGGCTGTCGCGGTGTCCCCGCCCTACGATGAACCGGATTTGAGATGGGTCAACTACTTCCCAACTTGGGGCGACTACTTTGCCAGTGAAGATGCGTGGCGCGCCACGGCGCAAGACGTAGCGACGAATCTTTTTGAGCTCGTATCCTGCAGCAAGGCGCGCACTCTCGCAGTTCACAACGCAGGCGCACAACCCCCTGCGGCCCAAGAAAAGCCACTGATTGCCATGGTCTGCAATCTGGATGAGGGTAAAAGCGTCGGCGACGCACTCGCGTATCGCAAGGCTGTGAACAAGATGGCTAATGACATGATTGACGGCAGTGTGGGCAGCACCGTCTTTACGCCTGCACTGGGCATCGCAGGTTTTGATTATGTGGCAATAGTGACGGGTACCACCGAGGACATGGCGAACGTTATGGACAATGTACGCAGTGGTAAAGCGCTTAAAGCGATGAGAGCGGCAGGGGTTGAGAATCCCGCGCAGTGCGTGACGGATCTCCACCGATCGCATTTGGTTGTCTCTCGATAAGCCCGGCGCCAAACCTGCCGGTTTTGGGTTCTCTCAGATACATTTTTGTTAAAAACGGATCGTAAAAACGGACGTTAACAAAGGAGCGACTGTGTCTGAGAGCAACCCGTCTGTGCTCGAGCTTCGAGGCTCGAGCATTTCTTATTTTACCGGGAAGATGGAGAATTATTTCCGTATTAAGGGCATTCCCTATCGCTTCGAAAGCATGCGTTTTCCTGGCGAGGTCAAACGTAATAAGCAGGTTTTAGGCCTGTCGCAAATGCCCGTTGTTCAGCTGCCCGATGGCCGCTGGATGACAGACACCACTAAAATGATTCAGTGGTTTGAGCGCGAGTATCCGGAGCGTCCGATTGTACCTGACGATCCTGTGCAGGCCTTTGTGTGTTACCTGCTTGAAGATTGGGCGGATGAGTGGTGGTGGCGGCCAGCGATGCATTACCGGTGGTACTACCCAGAGGGGGCGCGGTTTGCGTCGGGTCACTTGGCTCGAGAAGTAATGGGAGGCGTGCATTTGCCGCTCTTTATGAAGCGAGCCATGCTGCGTGTGCGTCAGAGAAACGGCTACACCCGTGGTGATGGTATTGGGCCCGATGCGGTGCTCGGCATCGAAATCGATGTGGCGAACCTATTTTCACAGCTGGAGCGGATTTTTTCGGTGCGTCCCTTTTTATTTGGCGATCGGCCGACGCTGGCTGATGTTGGCTTCGCAGGTCCTTTTTTCAGGCACTTCGCGCTCGATCCAATTCCTCTACAGAGACTACGCCATACGGCACCCAAGACGCTGGAATGGGTTGTCCGGCTCTGGAACAGTCGACTCGAAGCCGCAGAGGGCGACTTGATTCAGGGTGTTCCTGACGACATTCAAGCACTGTTGAAACACGTGTCGCGGGGCTACTTACCCTACTTAAACGCGAATGTCTTAGCGGTTAAGGCGGGCAAGTCACGATTCACAACCACTGTGGATGGCGTGACTTACTCACAGGCGCGGTCATCCCAATACCGTGTGTGGTGCCTTTCGGAACTCCGCGATCGCTATCAATCACTGACTGCGGATGCGCAGACTCGACTTGAGACTGTGCTGAATCGCTGCGGTGTGTGGGACCCTCTGTGGCAGCAGGTGGACCTACCCATGACTAAAAGTCAGGAGAGTCGCTTGCCTTTTTGGGGGGACCACAAAATGACAATGGTTAACGAGTAATGTCACTCCCTGTTCGATAGAAGAGCGCGAATAGTGTCTTCAACGGGCAGTACGTCAACGTACTTCGCGTTGAGATCATACAAGTTGGATGTGTGCGCATCGCGATCCCGGTCTCCGGTCGCTTCCTCTGGAATCACCACTTTGAAGTTGTGCTGAAGACCATCGACGGCTGATGCCCTGACGCATCCGCTGGTCGTCAACCCGGTAATGACGAGTGAGTCGATGTTTAAGGCACGCAGGGTGCTCGCCAGATCAGTGCCATGAAATGCACTGGCATGGGTTTTCTCGACGGTGTGGTCAGAGTCGATTAACGGGAGTCTTGGATCTATGTCACACCAGTGTGACCCTCTAGTCAGTAGATTGAGTGCGGGGACGCGCGCTCTAAAAACACTGGCTTGATTCGCATTGTCGTAGACCACGGTCGTCAGAAAAACGGGACGCCCAAGGTCATGAAATACACGCATTAGTGCACGGTTCGCGCTGACAACACTATCGGCGTCACTGCCCAGTGGGCAGGCGGGATCAGTAAATCCTCGGATAACGTCAACAACGAGCAGCGCCGGCTTTTCACCCAGTCCTTGTGACTGCCGTTCTAAAGAGCGGTTTTCTTCGATCGCCATAAATCACGTTACTCAAATCAAAGTGTCATCATGCTACGTACAAGTAAACACTCGCAAGCCGAGACTTAGCATCGTCAGTTGATCACAGGAGACCACTTTAAGGACGAAATGTCCGAGTGAGAACGTTTATGGATACAGAAAAGCTCAGCCCGACCCACGTACATCATGTCAATTTACTGGTGCGAGATTTGCAAATAGCAAAGCAGCAGTATTTGGCGTTGTTTGACGTCGATTTTATCGACGAGAGCTTGCCTTCACGCGGTGTTATCACCACACGCTTCCTCGCTGGAGATACATGGATTGTGCTTGTCCAGCCTGTGGGTGATGGTACTCCCATGGCGCTGTTGCGGGAGAAGGGGGAGGGGCTGTTTTTGTTGTCATTGGGTGTTCAACAAGACGCACACACCTCGCCGAATCTCACCCCAATGCGAACAGGCCTCTCGTCTTGGCAAGTTGCCGATGTCGATCCGAACAGCCTATCCAATGGGCAGCTGCAACTTACGTTTGGTCAAACAGACTAAGTTCTCGGTATCTTGATTGAATCCGCCGGGGCCTCAGGAGTGTACAAACAGGATAATATCCCACAAAACAGTGACGCGATGCGTCCTGCTACTACAACGCACCTACACGCAGGTTTAGAATCAGCATGACAAACCAAGTCACGATTAAAGAGGTGGCAGCACGCGACGGGCTGCAAGCGCAGTCGGTGGAAATATCCCTTGATCAGCGTCGTGAGTTGATTATGTCTTTAGTCGCCGCGGGCGTGCCGGAGTTGGAAATAGGCTCCTTTGTATCGCCCAAAGCGGTCCCTCAAATGGCCGGGACGGACGCGTTGGCTCAAACGCTTCCAGCGGCGAAGGCACAGTACAGTGCGCTCGTCCCTAATATGAAGGGCTACGAATTGGCGCGGCGAGAGGGCCTTAACCAATTGGCGATCGTTGTTTCTGCCACTGAGCAGATGAATCAGAACAACATTCGAAAAAGTCTTGAAGATACGTTCTCAATGGCGAGTGACATCATGTGCCGGGCGCGCGAAGAGCAGGTCGATATTCACGCCTATTTAGCGGTGGCGTTTGAGTGTCCCTACGAAGGTCGTGTCCACTCAAACGTGGTCATGGACCAGGCGGAACAGCTCATGCGGGATGCACCGGCACGATTGGTCATTGCGGACACGATCGGCGCAGCCAATCCACGAGCGGTGAAATCCATGATGACTGAACTTGTGGCCCAATTTGGCGTTGAAGCGTTGGGATGTCACTTTCACGATACTCGTGCGATGGGCCTTGCAAACGTTTTTGCTGCGTTAGACGCAGGTGTTCGTCAATTTGACAGTTCCGCCGGCGGTTTGGGTGGATGTCCGTTTGCGCCGGGCGCAAAGGGCAACGTCGCGACAGAAGATGTGGTCATGCTGTGCGAGAGCGCAGGTTTGAGCACGGGGATCAATATTGAAGCCCTGTTAGCGAGCGTGGCGCACCTCACCCAGATGATTGGGTCGGAGCAAGGCGGTCGGGCGCATTACTGGCTCACACATAACTGGCAAAAACTCACGGCTTAATAGTTTAAAAAGAGGACGGAACTGATGACTTATCGTCTCGGTGTGGATGTGGGCGGAACGTTCACAGATTTTTTGTTGCTTAATGAGGCTACGGGTGAGACCCAGACGGCGAAAGTGCCGTCCACACCGGAGGATTCGTCGGTCGGTGTGCTTAACGGACTTTCGAAAATATGCGATTCCTCAGGTATCGACCCGGCGGACATCAAGTTGGTGATGCACGGGACCACCGTTGCCACCAATGCCGTTCTTACCGGTCGTGGGGCAAAGGTTGGTTTGATTACGACCTCGGGATTTGAAGACACGTTACAGGTCGCACGATCATTTTGCCCTGGTGGATTAGGGGGTTGGGTCACGTTTGTGAAAAAACCGCTACTCGCTCCCCTTGAGCTCACCGTCGGTGCGAGCGAGCGCATTGCGGCCGATGGTAGCGTGGTCAGAGCCCTCGACGAGACCGCCCTTCGCGAGACCCTTGCCAATCGCATGCCCAAAGAGATTGAAGCACTGACGATCTGTTTTATTAATGCCTACATTAACGGAGAGCACGAGCGCCAAGCGCGTGAGATTGCGCAGGAATTTTTCCCGGGTCTTCCGATTTCCATTTCCAGCGAGGTCGTGCCAGAGATGCAGGAGTACGAGCGGACTGAGACAACGGTTGTTAACAGTTATGTCCGTCCTGAGGTCGCTCGGTACGTTAGTAATCTACAAAGTGCGCTGAGTGATCGTCTCGGAGACGATACCCAGTTGTCGATTTTGCGCTCTGATGGCGGATTAGCATCGAGTCGAGCGGCGGCAGAATCGCCGGTTAATCTTCTAATGTCAGGACCTGCGGGCGGTGTGACAGGAGCCTTGTTTTTCTGCACCAAGGCAGGCTTTAGTAATATTTTAACGTTCGATATGGGTGGCACATCGACCGACGTTGCGTTGATTCAAAACGGACGTGCTCGGGTTCGGCGTGAGACGTTCGTTGGTGATGTTCGTGTTCGAGCGCCGTCAGTGGACGTTCGGACGGTGGGTGCAGGCGGTGGATCGATTGCGTTCGTTCCGGAACTCACCAAAGCGCTGCGCGTGGGACCGGAGTCGGCCGGAGCAGTGCCGGGTCCTGCCTGCTACATGAAAGGGGGTGAGGCGCCAACTGTTTGCGATGCCAACGTCGTCTTAGGCTATCTCCCTTCGGACGTACAGCTTGGCGGTGACATGCAGATTAACCGCGACGCATCAGTCGCCGCGGTCCAAAGCGTTGCCGATGCCATGGGCGTCGATCTGATGGTGGCCGCTGAAGGGATCATTAAAATTGTTAACGAGTCGATGTTTGGTGCGCTGCGCCTAGTGTCGGTCGAGCAGGGCTATGACCCGCGTGATTTTGCATTGGTTGGATTTGGTGGTGCCGGACCACTTCACGCCAACGCGCTCGGTATTTTAACTGAGGCTTGGCCCGTCATTGTTCCTCCTGGCCCCGGTGTGCTCTGTGCTTACGGGGATGCGACAACACGTGTCCAAGACGAAGCGGCAAGAACCTATATCACCATGGCATCGGACCTGACGGCAGATAAGCTGGCTGACGACCTGCTGGGTTTAAAGGGACGTGCGAGCGAATCTTTGATCCAAGATGGGATTGCGAAGGAACGCCTTGAAGTCACTTACCAAGCTGATTTGCGTTATGCGGGGCAGGCCTTTCAGATCACGGTTGAATTTACAGAGGCTGAACTCAGAACACGCGGAGTCGCTGTCCTAACTGATCAGTTTGACGCGGAACACGAGCAGTTGTTCACCTTTAAGCTCGGTGACGGGCACGAGATTTTAATGATCCGTGCGGTTGTTGGTGCCTCTGTGACCTTAAAGGCTGACATTACGATTCCACAGGGAACAGGTGATGTGAGCGGTGCCGTCATACACCAAAGCCGCTTCTTTTATGAAGGACAGTGGCACGAGGCAGCCATCTTCGATCGATCCGGTTTGGGTGCTTTAGATGTGATTATGGGCCCGGCCATTGTGTCGGAAATGGACTCCACAACGGTCGTGTTGCCGGGGTATTCAGCCACCGTAGATTCGGTGGGCAACTTGCTCATCCAGCCTGTTTAATCGGGGAGAACTGATATGACTGCAACGATTATTCAGACCAACGAGAAGCCGCTTCAGAGTGTCGATGTCGACGGTGTGACTGTTGACTTGATTGAAAACGCACTCCGTAACGCCCGTGAAGAAATGGATGCGGTGCTGTTTCGCACCGCCATGTCCCCAGGCATCCGCGAGCAGGGCGACTGTTTCCCGATGATTGCCAACGTTGAAGGCAAGATGGTGGTGGGGCAGTTCGGGTCGTTTATTGGACCATTCTTGAGTGCCTATGACGCTGAGATTGAGGAAGGGGACATTATTCTTACTAATGACCCGTACCTGTGTAACGCGGCCGTTTCTCACCTCCCAGACTGGGTGGTGTTGGTGCCGATCTTCCGAGCGGGTCGACATATTGCGTGGTCAGCGATGTTTGGTCACATGTCTGATAACGGTGGCATGGTGCCCGGCTCCATTCCGATCGAGGCGACGACCATATTTCAAGAGGGAATTCGAATTCCGCCGACCAAGCTTTATAAGAAAGGGGTCCTTCAGGAGGATCTTCTTGAGCTCATTCTTCACAATGTGCGCACACCGCAATGGAATCGATTTGATCTCAACGCCTTAGTCGCCGCGTGCAATACAGCGGCGAAGCGAGTCGTTGAGCTCTCGGAACGATTTGGCGACGACGTTTTGTTCTCGACTATGCGCACAATGCTGCAGCGTAACTATGACGCTATGAAGCACATTATCGGGATGTTTATTCCCGAAGAGCCGCGTGAATTTGAAGATTACATTTGTGATGACGGCATGGGCGTGGGGCCCTACAAGATCAAGTGCACGCTGTGGCGAGAGGGTGATAAAGCGATTTTCGACTTTGCTGGAACCGATCCTCAAGCGCAAAGTTCGGTGAATTTTTTCTTGAACGAGGACATGTTCAAAATGTTCTTTGGGTCTTTCACGATTAACGTGGTCGACCCACAAATTGTGTTTAACGACGGATTTTACGACCTAGTCGATGTTCGTATTCCTGAGGGCACCCTACTCAAACCGAAGTATCCTGCCGCGCTCTCTGGCAGAACCCATGCGCTGGGTCGTATTTTCGATATTTTAGGCGCCCTACTGGGTATGGGTGCGCCCGAGATGATGTTGAGTGCGGCCGGATTCTCCGATTCTCCGCACCTTTTCTACAGCGGTTACGACAAAAAAGGAGAGTGGTTCCAGCTTTTCCAAATAGGATTTGGTGGCGTCCCCGGTCGACCGGTTGGCGATGGACCTGATGGGCACAGTCTCTGGCCTGGCTTTACCAATGTACCTAACGAGTTTATTGAGTCTTATTTTCCGCTCTTGATAGAGCGCTATGAAACTATTCCAGACTCTGGTGGCGCGGGTTTACACCGTGGTGGAAACGGCCTCTCGGTGGCGTATCGCTTCCTGGCGGACGGCGAGATTGGTATTCACGATGAGCGGTGGTTGACGTATCCCTGGGGCGTGCTCGGTGGAGAGACGGGTTTACGTTCAACCAAGCGGTTGGTGACGACCGACGGTCGAGAGCAGTGGTTGCCGGCGAAAGTTGAGGGAATCAAAGTCAAAGAGGGCGATGTTCTCTACTTTAATACCTGGGGTGGTGGCGGCTGGGGTGATCCCTACGCGCGTGACCCTGAGCTGGTGCGAACCGACGTGGCACGTGGCCTCGTAACACCTGGCGGTGCACGGCGATATGGGGTTGTTATTACGGATAATCATTCTGTCGATGCGGCCGCAACAGCTGCACTGCGGGCGACCTTGGTGGCCGAACGTGACGATATCCCTTTGTTTAATCGAGGAGGGACGATTGAGGAATTGCGCAGTCGGTGCGAGGCAGAAACACACCTGTCCGCACCTGTTTCACCCACTTTTTAGTTAAGTGCGTATACACAACGTGATTGGTGTTGGGGCGGGTGGTATTTGCCTCAGAACGAACGCGTTTAATAACAAGCCCTCGCCAGTACCGGGCAACAAAAAGGAGTCAACGTATGTTGAGCAAAAAGTCACCGCTTATACTGGCTGTATTTACGGCCACAGCCGCGGTTCACACGCCCCTTGCAGTCTCGCAAGAGTCTAGCTTTGCCATTGAAGAAGTCGTTGTCACGGCGCGAAAGCGCAGTGAGAATTTGCAGGAAGTCCCTATTGCGATCAGCGCGATTGATGCGGCAACTATTGACCGCGCAGGTATTGAGCGCGCAGGAGACTACATCAGTTTAATTCCGAACGTGACGTTGGTTGATACCGCCAACGTGGGCGACACCCAAGTCAGTATCCGTGGGATCGTGTCCACTCGCGATGCTGAATCGACCTTTGCCTATGTCGTGGATGGGGTACTCAGCACCAACCCCAACAGTTTTAATGAAGAGCTTTTTGATGTTGAGCAGATCGAGGTTCTCAAAGGCCCGCAAGGAGCACTTTATGGTCGAAACGCGGTGTCAGGCGCCATTTTAGTCACCACTAAAAAGCCGGGTGACGAGGTTGAGGCTGAAGTTGCGGTTGGTGCGGGCAACAACAGTTCGTTCAAAGCCCGTGCAATGGTCAGCGGCCCTATCGGTGACAACATGGCGGGTCGTATCGCCTTTAGTACGAGAGAGACCGACGGTTTTTACAGCAACAGCTTTACCGGCAAAAAAGGCACGGTTGACTACTTAGAGGACAACAGTGCTCGAGCGCGCTTGGTGTGGAACGTGAGCGACGATTTAGAGCTCGATTTTCGTGCCGGCTACACTGATATCTCAGGGGGTGCTATTAACTTTAACGCCGCTTTTGCGATCCCCGCGTTTGTGGACGCATTTGGCAGTCCTGCGTTTTTTGCTGACCCCAACCAATTGGACTTTAACTTCACGTTTAACGTCCCGGGTGAAAACGAGCAAACGACGACTGATTTCTCGGTTAAAGCTGACTACGCCATGGACGGTATGGATCTGATCGCAAGCTTCGCTTACACCGACCTGGAGGAGTACCTTCTTTCGGATGGTACGTCAGCGACCTTTTACGGCTATGAGCTAACGCCCCAGTGTCAAACCGACCGGGCGACCTTAAACAGCTTTACCCGAACGGATCTTTTTGGCCCTGCCGCCGCGCCCTTCCTGGTGCTGCCCTCAGGCGACCCCGCTAATGATTTCGCGGGCGTTTACGGTCCTTACACGCCCACATCGTGTGACGGTTATCAGTATCAGGAGCGCAACCAAGAAGACATGAGCGTCGATGTGCGCTTGGTGTCGAGCGACGAGTCATCAACGCGTTGGATCGCCGGAGTCTATTGGGCTGAGATCGAGCGAGAGGTTGTCGTGGCGTATGGTGCCGATACTGGAAACGGCTTCCTCAGGCAGCCTTATGTGCCGGCAACCGGGCCGAACCCAACGGATCTTTTGTTCTGGGATAAGTTCGACACCAATGTCATGGCGGTTTATGGGCAAATGGAGTTTGATCTGTCAGACACCTGGGAGCTGGCACTGGCTGCACGCTACGATCGCGAGGAGCGAACAGTCGACAATCAGGTCCCCAACGTTAATAACTCGGGTCTGAACGTCAACCTTGTTGATGCGAACTTTGCACCTTTACCCATCAACCCAGCACTCGCGGGCGGCGCAATAGCGGATCGCAGTGCGGACTTCAATCAGTTTCAGCCAAAGGTAACCTTGAGTTGGGCGGCCTCTGATCAGATCAATTGGTATGCCTCTTACGGTATGGGATTCCGTTCCGGTGGTTTCAATAGCGTTGGCACATCGGACACGCTGAATTTCTGGTTTAACTCGGGTTTTGGAGGCCCGGGTGAAGCGGTCGATGCGCAGCTGCAAATTACGGATGACTACGACAAAGAAATATCCAGGTCGATCGAGCTTGGCGTGAAAGCCGAGTACATGGACCGACGTGTTCGCGTTAACGCCGCCGTCTTTAAGACTGATGTTGACGACAACCAGTTCTTTGAGTTCTTTGCAGGACCGTTTGGTCTGTTGCGAACGGTCACGACCATTGACGAGTTAACGATTCGCGGTTTTGAGGTCGATGCGACCTTTGCGGTGACTGAGAATCTCTCGATTTATGGTGGTGCGGGCTTCTTAGACTCGGAGATTTTAGAGAACAGGAATCGTCCCCTTTCGGTCGGAAATGACGTCCCACAAGCACCCAATAACAGTAGTAACTTGGGTGTCCAGTGGGTGAGTTCAGCGTGGTCGGGCGTCGAGTTGGTCGCACGTGTCGATTATCAGCGGGTAGGACAGACCCATTTCCACACGCTTCAGGGTGAGCAAACGCCTACGATTTGGAATGCGTTTTTTGCGCCAGGGTTCAACGCTGACTTTTCTAAGTCGGCTCGCGATTCGTACTCTACAGTGGACGCGCGGATCAGCCTTGAAGCGGCGGATTGGACTGTGACGGCGTGGGGCCGCAACATTACCGACGAGCAATACTTACAAGAAGTGATTCCGGCGCCCGAGTTCGGCGGTACATTCAATCATCCTTCGGCACGAGACGCCTACGGTTTGGATGTGACGTACCGCTTTTAGTACGGTGACTCGCCACTAAAAAGGGGACGCATGCGTCCCCTTTTTTTGTGCCCTGATGAGCGGCGTTTAGAGTGCCGCGATCTCTTCGTCGGAGAGTCCCAACAGGCCGCCTAAAATCTCGTTGTTGTGCTCTCCGATCGCAGCCCCTGGCCAATGAGTTTCTCCAGGTGTTCGCGACAGCTTGGGCATAATCGCCGGGATCTTAAGAGGCTTGCCATCGATCTCGACGGTCTCAAACATACCGCGCGCGTTGTAGTGGGGATCGTCCATCATGTCTTGAACACTGTAAATAGGCCCCACTGGGACTCTCGCTGCCTCCAGCGTGTCAATAATTTCCCTCGAGCTGTGTTGAGCACACCAGTCCGATAGTGCCTGGTCAATCTTCGTTTGATGAATAACTCGGCCCGGATTGTGCGCAAGCTCAGGATCCTCAGCCATGTCCAATCGTCCGGCCTCGGTCATGAGGCGCTTAAAAATGCTATCGCCGTTGCCGCCGATAACCACGTGTTTTTGATCGTCACAAAGGTAGGTGTTGGTGGGAACAATTCCGGTGATGGTGCTGCCGGATGGTTCGCGAACAACTCCCGCACCATCGAACTCGGGGATGATTCCCTCCAGCAAATTAAACACTGACTCATAAAGTGCGACGTCCACGACCTGCCCCTCACCGGATTGGTGTCGCTGAATAATCGCCAGTGCGACTCCCAATGCGGCGTGTATGCCGGCCACGGTGTCGCCCAGGGAAATATTAGGCCGGACAGGCGCTTCACCCGGCTCACCGTTAATGTATCGAAATCCACCGTAGCCCTCGGTCACGGATGCATAACCGGGTTTGTGTGCGAATGGCCCGGTCTGTCCATAGCCAGAGATGCGCGCATAAATAACCCCCGGATTTTCGCGCTTGATGTCCTCTGGACCCAGCCCCCACTTTTCCATGGCACCGGGTCTGAAGTTCTCGACCACTACATCCGCCTTACAAAGGAGATCAAACGCGACTTGCTGACCGCGCTCCGACTTAAGGTCCAGAGTGACGCTTTTCTTATTGCGTCCTAGAGAGTGGTACCAAAGCGATGTGCCGTCTCTGACTTCTCGCCATTGGCGAACAGGGTCGCCGCTGGGCGGTTCTACCTTAATGACTTCGGCACCAAAGTAGCCAAGTATGGTCCCGGTAAAGGGGCCGGCGAGAAGTTGTCCGAGCTCTACAACACGAAGTCCTGCGAGTGGTCGTTGGTCTGACATATGTGCGTCCTTGGGAATGCTTCATCTATACGCGCCAGAGGCTGTTACAGCCTTCTCAAAATGCGTCGTTCGGTACTCCATCCTATCGTGCGACACGATCAACCCGACATACCCTACTGATGTAGGCCTGCGACACTGAGTGAAAAGAGAGCTGTCATGACGTCAGAAAGTCAGTACAGTCCTCGAGACGAAAAAGTAAAAAAGGAGCAATGCGTGACAGATTTGACCAACAAGGTGATTTGGATAACGGGCGCCTCTTCAGGGATTGGTAAGGCACTGGCGCAGACAGCTGCTCAGCAAGATACAAAGCTTATATTGTCGGGAAGAAGAACCGAGGCGTTGGACGCGCTTGCTGATGAGCTTGCCGTCGATTGTCTAGTTTTACCGTTTGAGGTGACCGATTTCGAGGCGCTGGCACACAAGGTAGACGAGGCTTGGGGGTGGCAGGGACGTGTTGATATTTTGGTCAACAATGCGGGTATCAGTCAGCGCTGTTTAGCGATCGATGCCAAGCCCGAAATTTATACCGAGCTGATTAACATTGACCTCATCGCGCCTATTTGGCTGACGCAGCTTCAATTGTCACGCATGGCTGACGCGGGTGGTGGTCATATCGTCGCAATCAGCTCGGTTGCCGGTCGAATCGGTGCACCCTTAAGAACAGCTTATTCCGCGGCGAAGTTTGGCCTTATTGGTTACATGGACGCGCTGCGAACCGAAGTCGATCGAAGCCACAATATTAAGGTCACGAATATCTTGCCAGGGTCGGTCGCGACCGACGTGTCTCGAAACGCGCTGGCGGGTGACGGTTCCAAGCGGGGTGTGTCAGATGCGGTCATTGATTCGGGAGATGACCCCATGGACTGCGCCACCTGCATTTGGGATGCCGTCAATGCAGATACGCCGGAATATATTTATGCCAAAGAAATGGAAATGGGCTTGGCGCAGATGCGGCACGCTGATCCCGATACTTTTTTTGCAGCCATCGCTGATTTCGGTGCTCAAACGGTTGAGGCCTACTGGAAGGAACAAAGCGCTCAGGACTAATTGGCGCCGTTTCCGGCGTTTCAACAAGGTTGTCCGCATTTTTGCCGCGAAAACGGTGATCTGGCGAGGTAAAAGTCGTGTACACTCCGCGGCCCTCTCGAAATGCACATCTATTTCCCGGGGGTTTTATCAAAGCGATGCCACGTCTGCGTGCCGTGTTTTGATAAGCCACTTTTAAGCACAAACAAAAGTAAATCACAAAAATCCACAGGAGATTGAATGTGACTAAATTTTTCTCAAGAAAGAAAGCCGCGATTTTAGCGTTGGCCGTGCCTGTTGCAATGGGCTTGCCGGTCCAAGTACTGGCTCAAGACGGTGAAATCGAAGAGGTAATCATTACCGGTACACGCGTTGCAGATCGATCTGCCGCAGATTCAACGGTTCCCGTTGATGTTATTTCTGGTGCTGACTTCCGGGATACAGGATCCACTGACATTCAGGACATGCTCAGAACCGCGGTACCGTCTTATGACGTAAATGCACAGCCCATCAGTGACGCAGCAAGTATTATTCGACCTGCAAACCTTCGTGGTTTGTCGCCCGATAACACATTGGTGTTGGTCAACGGTAAGCGGCGTCATCGCGGCTCTGTGATTTCTTTCTTGGGTGGTGGTATTTCTGACGGTGCTCAAGGTGTCGACTTGGCCGCTATTCCGTCACTCGCTTTAAAGCAAGTAGAGGTCCTTCGCGATGGTGCGTCATCTCAGTACGGCTCTGACGCAATTGCAGGCGTAATGAACTTCCTGCTCCGCGATGACGCCGAAGGGTTTGAGCTTGTCACACGCTACGGATCTACCTTTGAAGGTGACGGTAACAACTACATGGTCGCTGCAAACCTGGGCCTTCCACTGGGTGATAATGGATTCATTAACATTACCGGTGAAGTACGTGATGTCGAAGGTACCGTTCGTTCTGTTGTTCGTAACGACGTTGCAACGGCAGTTGCTAATGGTTACGCACCTGTGGCGAACTTCCAGAACATCAACACCTATACGAATGAAGTCCCACAGTACTGGGGTCAGCCCGATGTCGAAGACGACGTAAAGTTCTTCTTTAACGCAGCCTATGAGCTGAATGAGACAACAGAGCTGTACGCGTTTGGTAACATGGCAGAGCGAACAGTCACGGGTGGCTTCTTCTACCGAAACATTGTTGGCCCCAATCGCGGAAGTCAGCGTGGTGGTGTTTACCGCGGTCCTTATGTCGATCCAACAACGGGCATGTCGCTGTCACAAGACGACGGCGGTGTTGCTTCAATTTTAGTCGGTGACTTAGATGGTGGTTCCAGCTGTATTGACGGTATTCCGCTCGGTGGTTCTGGCGGTGTCATCCCGGATGCAGGATTCCTTTCGCAAGTGACAGCGAGCGATAACTGTTTCTCTTTTGCCGAGACTATTCCAGCCGGATTCGTTCCGCGATTTGGTGGTGACAACGAAGATTCGTCGTTCACTTTTGGTGTCCGTGGCGAAATGGCGGGCGGGTTTGCTTATGACGTGAGCGCTCAGCGCGGTTCTAACCGAACTGACTACTTCATCAGGAACACAATTAACGCGTCCTTAGGTCCGAATACGCCGCGCGACTTTGTGCCTGGTGGTCAGGAGCAAACGGAGACGTTGCTTAACATCAACTTTGTTAAGTCAGTCGATATTGAAGGATTCAGTTCTCCACTGAACGTGGCGTTTGGATACGAAAATCGCGAAGAAGAGTTTGATCTTTTCGCGGGTGATGCGGCGTCCTATGCATTGGGTCCTTTAGCGTCTCAAGGTTTCTCTTCAAGCTCTAACGGTTTTGGTGGATTCCCCAGAGACACGTCAGCGTCACAAGACAGTGATGCTGTGTTTATTGATCTGGAAGCGGACGTGACGGACGCAACGACACTTCAAGTTGCGGTTCGACGTGAGGAGTTCAACAACTTCGGCAACACCACTAACTATAAGTTAGCGGGTCTGCACCGAATGACTGAAGACGTTCGTATCCGAGCGGCCTATTCAACAGGTTTCCACGCACCGACCTCTGGACAAGCCAGTATCACGAACGTAACGACTCAAAACATTGCCGGTACGCTAGTCGATCAGGGTACGCTACCGCTGTTTTCAGCAGCGGGTCAGCTCGCCGCTGACTTTGTAGAGAGTGCAGGTAACGGCAGACCACAGCTGGGCACAGAAGATGCGACGAACATGTCGTTGGGTGTTGCGATCGATGCGGGAGATTGGACTTGGACGATCGACTACTACAACATTGAAGTGGAAGATCGCATCGCTTTGGGTGCTAATATTGATTTTCTGGACGCACTCAACTACGCCGGAAGTTCATCTTACGACTCTGTTTCTGCCGCTTTAACCGGTTTAGATGCCGCTGGTACGATAAATCGTCAGGAGTACCTTGGTCTTGACGATTTGGCGCAGTTCCGTTTCTTTACCAATGGTTTTAGCACAACAACTAAGGGTCTTGATTTGGTTGGTCGCGTCGATTTTGCGGCGCTGAGCGGTGACTCAACAGTCACGTTAGCGTTCAACTACAACGACACAACTGTAGACAATCGGGGCTCAATTAACCCGATTTCAGACGGTCGCGTCGAAGCACTCGAAGATCAGTTGCCAAGCATCAAAGGCAATGTCGCTTGGGCACACACGCAAGGTCGTTTCCGAACGCTTGTTCGTGCCAACTACTACGGCGGCTGGAAGTCCACGAGTAACGATTACAATGTAGGCGCAACGGTCATGGTCGACGCGCAGGTGTCGTACCAGGTTAACGATGAGTTAGAGCTCGTACTGGGCGTTGATAACCTGTTCGACGAGTACCCAGATCGTAATCCAGGCCAAGGCGGTGTTGGCCAGCTGTACCCAGAAGACAGCCCGTTCGGGTTTAATGGCGGCAGCTGGTATCTCCAAGGCCGTTACTCGTTCTAAGCGTTTGGCTCTAGAGACTGAAAACCCGCTTCGGCGGGTTTTTTTTTGACTGTATTAAGTCCCTAGGGGTGCTTGGTGTAGACAATTTGTCCATCGACAATGGTCATTGCGACATCGGTTTGCAAGATGGCTGGCTCCTCTATCGTCATAACGTCTTGGTTAAGAATGGTCAGATCTGCGCGCTTACCGACGACGACGGACCCTAAGTCGTGTTCCTGAAAGGCCGCATAGGCATTCCACAGCGTCATGGACTGAAGGGCTTCTTCACGGGATAAGCGCTGGTGGTACTCGTAGCCTTCCTCCGGGGTTCCTTTGAGTGTTTTACGTGCCACAGCGGCGTAAAAGTTAGCCAACGGATTAATAGGCTCAACAGGCACATCGGTTCCGTTTGCCAAGTGAACCCCAGCGTTGAGTAAATCGCGCCAGACATAGGCACCTGATTCAATTCGGTCTTTGCCCAGTCGATCGATAGCCCACGGCCTATCCGAGCTCATATGAACGGTTTGAATGGAGGCAATGACCCCTAACTCAGCGAAACGTGCAATATCGTTGGGTACGAGGTGTTGGGAGTGCTCTATTCTTGATCGATGATCTCTCGTGCCGAGTTGGGCCGTTTCTATAGCATCGAGTACGACCGTATTGGCCTTGTCGCCAATAGCATGGGTATTGATCTGCCAGCCGTATTCACTGGATTTTTTCATGATCTCGACGAGCCGTGCCTTATCAAACGTCTGAACACCCGATGTGCCTGGGTCATCCGTGTAAGGCTCGTGCAACCAGGCGGTTCTTGAGCCCAAGGCGCCGTCCATAACCGCTTTAAACGAGGCGAGTGTCAGTCGTTGGTCGCCTGTTGCGCGAACCGGAGCGCGATTAATCCAGTACTCGGTCAGCGATGCATCTTGCGCACTGATCATTGAGTAAACGCGAAGTTTCAGATCGCCGGCTGCATCGAGCGCACGCAGGGCGTCAACTTCCGTTGCGCCGGCGCCCGCATCGTGAAACGACGTGATACCCCATTTGAAGGCCTGTGCCTGTGCAATTTCTATGGCATTTTTTGCCGATGCTTCGTTAAATGCCGTTAAGGGCGCCAAGAGGTCCATGGCATTTTCATGCAAAATGCCCGTGGGGTTACCGCGTTGATCCTTGACGATCACGCCGCCCTCAGGCGTATCGGTCGTAAAGTTAATCCCTAGGGCACGCATGGCGGCTTCATTGGCTAATGCAGAGTGCCCGTTGGCATGACCTAGAACGACAGGGTGGTTGGGGCTGACTTCAGACAAGGCCTTGTGGGTTGGGAAGCCATCCACCATTTCTTTTGGATCTTTCGACCATTTGCTTTGATGCCAACCGCGCCCTTCAATAACCTGTCCGGCGGCGATTCGGGTCGTCGCATCGGCAACCATCCTGATGATATCGTCGTACGAGTTGGCCTTGTTTAAATCAAGGTTTAGTGCGGCTTTACCGAAGCTGGCTAAATGCCCGTGTCCCTCAATAAATCCGGGGTAGGCGACATTGGAACCGAGGTCGATATGCCGATGGTCACCACTTGCCGCGCCTGCTACCTCTGAAAGCGAGCCAACATGCGAAAAGCGACCGTCCGAAATAAGGACAGCCTCTACCGATGATTGTTCGTGCTCAGCGGTATAGATTTTCCCGGTGATCAACAAGTCTTCCGCTTGCGCGGGGGCTATTAACACCAGAGCACTGACACAAAGGATCCACTGTTTAAAACGATGTTGCATAGCACGACGACCTTTAACGAGTTTCGAATACGCAGTATGACCCCGATGGCCGCTAATAAAAAAGACGTGCCCTTGCGCGTGTCGCCTCTTTTGGACGCGGGCCTGTTTTAAAAAAGACGCCAGCCTGCACTTTCAAAACGATCAATTTGCTCGGTCGATGGAAAGCTGTAGTAATGGCCTTTTGGTAAGTCAGGGCGGGGTGTCACAGCCAACTGTTCGATATTCTCAATCGCGTCTCTAATTTGCTCGACACCAGGTCCGTACAGTGAAAGCACTTGATTCATGTAGGACAGGCCGGATTGCACGCTCTGACTTCGTGTTGAAATCACATGGCCCGTGTCGATCTTTCGGTTAGTCACCCAGTGGAGCGTTGTTCCCAGCTCCACTTCCTTATTGAGCATGGACCAAAAGCTCGCCATGACCCCTTTGTATTCGGGCAGCAGCCCAGAGTGCAGATTGATGACGCCAAGTCGCGCAAGTTGAATGGTTTGCTCATGCAGAATCTGACCAAAGCGGATGCTGATCAGCAGATCGGGCTTAAAGTTTTCAATGAGGTGGCGCTGATCTGTGTTGATGTTTGTAACGCCGATCTCCGGAGACTGGGCTTGGTGAGCGAGTTCGGCGAAAGTCTCTCCTGGGGGTGGCGTAAAGCTAGTTTCTTTTATGATCAGGACTTCGAGTCGCGGATCGCGTTGTTGATCAGCACCGACTCGCTCCGAGTAAAACAGAGCGAGTTCGTGGTGTTTAGAGAGGCCGGGTAACAGCGCATTGAGTGCGACGTTGGCGTAAATATCGCGATTGTAGAGAAGCCCTATTCGCACTGTTAATCCCCTGACAGTAGCCACCAGTTTACTCTGTCCTTTATGCTCCAGCGAGGCCCTAAAGGTTAGGGGGTGACAAGGGGACAGTTGATGCAGGGGTACTCAGTAAAAGTCGCAACGGCTGTGGTGATTGCCAATATGATCGGCACGGGTGTATTTACGTCCCTTGGCTTTCAGCTTTTGGCCATAGAATCGACCGGTGCGATTCTGTGGCTGTGGGTCTTGGGTGGGCTCTGCGCATTGTGTGGGGCACTGTGCTACGCCGAGTTGGGTGCACATCACACAGGTTCAGGCGGTGAGTATCACTTCCTCACTGAGTTAATTCACCCCTATGCTGGATTCTTGTCGGGTGGCGTATCTGCGACGGTTGGCTTTGCCGCCCCCATTGCCTTGGCCTCGCTGACGTTTGGTGTGTACTTAGCCACGGCGCTGCCTGACATACCACCGCGGATGAGTGCGACAGCACTGATTTTGGTCATGGTTGCGGTTCACACTCAAACCTACCGAGAGAGCGCGAACGGACAGTACGTGCTTACTCTGTTTAAGCTCTTATTGATCGTACTTTTTATTGTCACCGCCCTATTTTTGGGCAGCGGTTTCGCAGAGCAGTTGAGCCCAGCGTCCCTTGCAGACGTAACCGAGGTGTTTTCCGGACCAGGGGCGGTTGCTTTGATTTACGTGACCTATGCCTACTCCGGTTGGAACGCCGCCACCTACATTTTGGGAGAGCTTGAGAGCCCTCAGCGCGATCTTCCCCGAGCACTGATAGTGGGTTGCGCAGTAGTGACGCTGATTTATGTACTTCTTAATACGGTGTTTCTGACGTCTGCGTCGGTCTCATCGCTCAGCGGAGAGATCGAAGTTGCCTACATTGTTGCGGACGCCGTCCTGGGGGAGGCGGGTGCCTTTGTGGTATCACTGTTGTTGTCAGGTATTTTGATCTCAACCGTCAGCGCCATGATTATGGCCGGTCCTCGTGCGTTACAGCGGCTTGGTGAGGACTATCCGGGTCTGGGCTGGCTCGGACAAAAAAACGCGGGCGGCCTGCCTGCTAACGCTATTATGTTCATGGGGCTGATTGCTTTGTTCTTTCTTTGGACGTCGACGTTTGAGCAAATTCTTTTGTTCGCGGGTTTGGTTATGGCCGCTAACACCCTGGTTACGGTTATGGCGGTGTTTATCAGTCGAGCGCGACGAAGGCGTGCGCACAGCGACGCACAGTCGACCTTTCATATGCCTCTGTACCCGGTGCCAGCAATTGTATTTTTGATCATCACCGGGTGGACGGTCGTTTACACGGCCGTGCAGTACCCTATTGGGCTACTGGCAGCTGCCGTCCTCTTGGTCACGGGCTACCCGCTGTTCAAGCGGCTCCGTCGTAACAGCTGATTTGTCAGTGACTGATGCACCCCTCTGTCGGGCGGGTTTGTATCACTGCAGTAAGAGGCAGTGAGTTGAGCGGGCTGTCCCGTTTGAAGATGAAGACTGGTTTTATCAGAGAGTTCTTTGCCTTCGCTCCCGTGTCGTGTAGGTTAAAAAACGATGGGCGTTTGATTTGCACTCATCACCTTAAATAATTCAAATAGTGGTAACTCATGACTGACTCAAGCTCGGCGGCGCAGGCCGCAAACAATCCGTATGCCTCGGCGCGCACAGGTTATTACGCGCTGTGCATTCTCACCCTTGTCTACAGCGTCAACTTTATCGATCGGCAGCTCTTATCGATTCTTCAGGAGTCAATTAAGGCCGATCTCATGCTCAGTGATGCGCAGTTAGGCTTGCTGACCGGGTTCGCGTTTGCGGTCTTTTACACTTTCGCTGGGTTACCCATCGCGAGTCTGGCAGATAGAAGCAATCGAAGAAACATTGTCGCCGTTTCATTGACCGTCTGGAGCGGCATGACAGCGCTGAGCGGCATGGCTCAGAACTATGGGCAATTGCTTGCGGCTCGTGTCGGTGTAGGCATTGGCGAGGCGGGCGGTAGCCCCCCTTCGCATTCGATGATTTCGGATATTTTCCCACCCGAGAAACGCGCGAGTGCCATCGGTTTTTACTCTACTGGAATCAGCATCGGAATTTTATTTGGTTTCTTGTTTGGTGGATGGCTTAACGAGTTTTTCGGCTGGCGTGTCGCTTTCTTTGTCGTCGGTGTCCCGGGCGTTTTGATTGCGATTGTGCTTAAGCTGACTGTCCCGGAGCCCATTCGAGGTCTCACCGAAAATCGCCCTTCTGCTGGCGAGAATCCCTCGATGCTGAGTGTGTTCAAGCTGCTACTGAGTCGGCCGTCGTTTATGTTGATGGCGCTGGGTGCTGCAATGAACGCCTTTGCGGGATACAGCAGTTCGAATTGGATCGCATCGTTTATGATCAGAACGCACCAAATGCCGACGGGCGAATTGGGCACCTGGCTTGCACTGATTATTGGCGTTGGGGGCGCGATTGGAGTGTTCAGTTCGGGAGTCTTAGCGGACAAGCTCGGTAAGCGCGACAAGCGCTGGTACATGTGGGTTGCTGTTTGTGCCTGTGCAATTTCTATTCCATTTCAGATCAGTCTGTTTCTGGTTGACAGTCCTTATACGGCACTCCTATTACTGATCGTGCCCGCCATTTTATCTAATGCGTACCTGGGGGCGACCATTGCGTGTGTGCACGGGATGGTGGGGCTCAAGATGCGAGCTGTGTCTTCAGCGCTTCTATTCTTTATCCTGAACATGATTGGTTTGGGTTTGGGGCCCACGTCAGTCGGACTGCTGAGTGACACGCTTGCTGACCAGCACGGTGTCGATTCGCTCGGCTATGCGATGATGTACATTATTCCGAGCGCCATGTTTATCTCTGGAATCTTCTACTTGCTGGCCTCGCGCTATATTCGAGACGACTTAGCGAAGGCGCCAGATTAACCAAAGCCCGCAGGTTGCGGGCTCCTCCTTAAAACCCTGACTTGAGAACGCGTTGTGAAATCGCGCCTTTTTCAATCTCGTCTTCGTTAAAGATGATAGGGCGCCACTGCTTGTCCGCATACAGTTTCGTTTGATCATCAAAATGCGGTGAGGTGGGATCGCCTGATTGTGAATAAGAGAGAATCGCCTCCGCTTCAGGGCCTGCCTCTCCCCAGGCCAGCGCCATAATAAAACTCGAGCCGTGCACGACGTTGTAACCTGATGTTGACAGACTTTTACTGTCGCCCACGAAGTGTTCGCTACCGGTAAAAATTGGTGTTTCCGTGGGGTTGTTAGTGCGTGTGGTCGTGCCTTGAATGTTGGCTATGCCGTCGTAGCCATTACCACCGTGAATCGGATAGTCACGCTCAGCGCGATGTGCCACCTGTAATTCGCCCAACGGAACATCGAGGGCGATGCCGGCTGTGTTGAGGAGATCCACCGCTTCGGCGAGACGGTCAAGTGCGAGCGATTCATCCGCTAAACCCCTTGGTGTGTCGGCGGGTTCCATGGGATTGAAGGCGACGTTGAAGAGTGATTTACCCAGATAGGTCTCATCGTAGGGGTAGCGGGTGAGCCACTCCCGAAAAAGAACTGCACCGCGAGACTCGCGATTGAATTTGCGATCCCAGCCTTTTAGGACTGCGCAGGCCGCGGTGAGATCAATGATCTTGCCCGCGACGTCGCGCTCCGGCGCGTTCTGGCAGGCCGCCAAAACCTCGGGTAACAACAGGTGAGCGGACAGACTGTCATTGCCAAAAAGCGCGTCTTGGATCTCCGTACGATTGAATTTGTTGTCGCTGCCGGCATAACCAAAAGCGCTGTTTGGTTTGAGCAGTTCAATATTCATGCGAGTTCGAACAGATCGAGGTGTCATTGTTGCGCCATAAAGTGGGGAGAGCGACTCTGCAGGGCGCTCAGGGTCGCTTAGCCAGTAGCTGTCGTTGGCGTTGAATACATACTGTTCGCTCTCAATCAACGGACGTTGCTCAAAGGGTTCCGTATTGGGCACCGGAGAGGTGGTCTCGAGCCAATCATTCGCCGCACTACTGCCATCTAAAATCACGAGTCCTTTGGATAAAAACAGATACTGAAGTTTCGGAACGACTTTCAGTGTTTTGCGCCAGCGCTCAATGGCTTCGGTACTCAAAGCACCCACGTTTGAGTTGTCGATGTAGACCGCTCGGCCGTCGGCTGACGCGGCAATCGTGTTGACCCACGGCATGGCATTGTAGGTCCGATGTGCGTCGACGAAGTCATCCATATTTCGGGCGCTACCCATGGCTTTCCACTGTGCAAATGTGTGAATGTTGTCCTGATTTGCATCGCGAACAGCGTAAGCGGTCAAAGGGTCGTCACTGAGTCCTGGTAGCACTAACAGTGGACCGTGGTGTGATGACCAGATCGTGTGAGGTTTTGTAACGATGCCCGCGTCCGTTTTGACATCGACCGATACCGCCACATTGGTCAGAGAACGCCAGCCGTCCTGCCACCGGTACTGAGTCGGGTCGTTCGGATTCAGCGACAGCTGATAGATCACGGTTCGTTTAGAGTTAGATACAGTATGTGACCATCCTAGGTTCTGATTAAAGCCAACGGCAACGCCCGGTGCGCCAATCAAGCCTGCACCGTAAGCATTGTACTTACCGGGAATGGTGAGATGCTTTTCCCAAAAACGCGCGATGCCGTACCAAGGGTAATGCGGATTTGCGAGTAACAACCCGCGTCCATTTTCGGAGCGCTTAGCGGCAATGGCCCATGCGTTGGACCCCATATCGCGAAGCTTCATGTCACTGAGTGTGGCGTCGACCGTCGGTGCGGCATTAATTGCCGTGGCGAGCTGATCCTCTTTGGGGGTTGTGGCTCGAGGAGGCTGAGCCGCAACTAGGGCCCCTGATATACGGGGCAATGTGTATACCAACGTCACGTACTGCGCCATGACTTCGATTGTGGTCACCGGTCTGACCCAGTCTTCACCGTTGCACCATGAGCCGTGGTTGCCCGCCTTTTCTTGCAGAAATTGGTTGTAGCCTGCGGTATACCCCTCGATCCATTCGCGAATGTCTGGCTCTTGTGCCTCAAGCGCCGCCTTCGCGCGCTCAGGAATACCAAGGGCCTTAACAACGATATCTCGCGTCGTATTACGGTTGTTGCGCCCGGGGCCAAAAGCGGCCGCGCTCTCGCCGCGGGACTGCACGAGTGCGAGAGCGATGTTGCAGACGTGGTCTTCTGCGGCACTGTAGGCCTCACCGAATCCGAGAGATCCCCATGAATTTGCCGTGATGTGGGGGATGCCGTAGTTGGTTTTTACGATGGTTGCGGTGTAGGTTGAGACGGCCTCAGTTGGTGTCGTGCTGTTTCCGCAGCCCACTAAAAAAATACCGCCGGTGGCGATCATGACTCGAGCGACCCGCTGCAAGAAACACCGAGAGAATCGCTGCACGTGTTGTTGTGAGTGTTGTTGTGAGTGTTGTTGTGAGTGTTGTTGTGAGTGTTGTTGTGAGTGTTGTTGAGAGGGCCGTTGAGAGCGCTGTTGAGCGGATCGCTGTAAGAGCTGGGTTACGGGCGCAATGGTCATGAGGCTTCCTTCTTGGGTTCTAGACGCGATGTCAGGCGTTTGTGATGCTGAATTTGATTGAGCCAAGGGCGCCGTAGCTCACCTCATAGTGACCCGGTTCTCCAGAGAGGGCTGCGCCACAAGTACCGGTTAGGAGCACGCAGTTTTGCGTGATGGGCAACTTAAGTATCGCGCTTTTGGTGACACACCAATCAAGGGCGCTCTGGGGACCCCCCAATGAGTCAAGCGGCGAAGTGGTGAGCCGTGTTTTACCGTCATGGATTACCGTTATTTCCACTTCTGTGAGTAGGCTAAAATCAAACTGATCCCAAGGATTCATGTTTCCTAAGATAAAGCGATCGGTGCCCATATTGCACAGGACTAAATTACCGGCTGTGAGGTCTTCGGGTACTGAAAAGTCGAGGTTGACCAATTCAACAGCGGGCCCGACAGACAGGGGCGAGCCGTCGGCGTTTAAGCGAATCCCCATTTCACACTCGATTTTTCGTCCTTTGACAAAGGGTAGGACCAGACCGTCGCTTGCCGCACTGGATTCATACAGCATGCCAAGCAGCGCCTCTTCAAGGCCTAGGAAGGCTTGAATATCGGTGTTGGTCACCCCGGCTTTAAGGCCTCCGGGTCGATCGCCAGTGACGCGTTTCACCAGATGGGGCAATGCCGCATAGGCGTCCTCGACACTGATGCCCTTGGGCAGGGGGGGAATGCTGCGGTGGGTCTTGATGGCGAGGGCAATATCGTCCAGAAGACTCTCAGGAAGGCGATGATTGCTCATTACTCGGGCCTAGTGCTCCATCGACCGATCACCACTGAGTATCAGCGATCGTGACTCGGTGCAGGAGCCGGTCGTAGCCGTCAAAGCCGCCCGTCGCCGAGTGAAGAAGTGATCGGTTATCCCAAATCACTAGCATGTCTTTTTCCCATTGGTGTCGGTATTGAAACTTGTCTTGTGTTTGGTGGGCGTAAAGCTCCATGAGGAGTGCTTGCGACTCCTCTAGCGAGTGACCCTCTAGTGTCTGAATATAGGCCGCTGAGGAGTACAGTGCTTTCGCACCCGTCTCATGGTGTGCTCTCACGAGTGGGTGCGGGTAAGTCTCTCGGGCTTTTTCACTGGGTTTGATCTGCATGCTTCGACCCAATTCCTGGTCGCTTTCACCGTACGCTCCATCGGGCGCGTAGCCGAACGCTGCTGAGTGCACCGCCGTGACTCCGTCAATTTTTGCTCTAAGGCCTTCAGGCATGTCCTTGTAGGCCGCTACTTGATCAGCAAACAAGGTGTCCCCGCCATGCGGTGGAATTGTGATGCTAAACAGCGCCGTGCCGGCCGGTGGCACGGGCATAAAGCTCCAGTCGGTATGAAATATTTCGGCAAATATGGGCGTCTTCTCGTCAGCATTGCGCTGAATCGCACAAATATTAGGGAAACCTTCAATGTGGCCGAAAAAAGGATCTTCGCCGATGGGACCGAAATATTGAGCGACCCGCTCAAGGTCATGTGGACTGAGTTGCTGATTGGGAAAAGCGACAACCTTGTGCTCGAGCCATATTGCACGCAGCTGAGCAACTTGGTCACTGCTGAGCGCACTTGTGAGATTAACACCTTCGATGCGGGCACCGCAGGCGCGCCCTGAGGGCGTCACTGAAAGCGTCATATCTGGGCTCCTTATCGCGTTATCGACCCCTGATAGTAGGTCAAGGCGCGTTATTCCACCATGCCAAATCCGAGTAGGCCCTAAGGTCGAGTTCATGGGTCCATGCGGAACGGTGTTGATGCGCAATGTGGTAATAGGTTTCGGCTATTTCTGCGGGCAACAGCAAGCCGTCTTTTTCTTTACCGCGGGCGTCCCGCAATTGTTCAAACATTTCGGGACCGAGCATCTTGCCAAGCGTGTCCGGTGCATCGACCGCGCCATCAACGATAATGTGGGCCACATGAACTCCCTTAGGTGCGTACTCTGCATTGAGTGTTTGGCAAAGCATGCGTCGACCCCCCATGGCGGCTGCGTGAGAGTGTTGGCCTGCATTGCCTCGAACGGCGGCTGTTGCTGAGGTCACTAGAAGGGTGCCGCGGCCACGTGCTTCCATGGCAGGGAGGACGGCTTTCGCCAGTCTAAATAGCCCGAAACAGGCCATTCTCCATCCAAGCTCAAAGGTTTTTAGTGCCGTTTGCTCAAGCGCGCGATTGCCAATTTGGGCGCCCAAATTAAAGAGAACAACCTCGATCGGACCCAGTTTCTCAACCTCTTCGACGAGTTTCTCGATCGCGCCTTCTTCGGTCGCATTGAGAAGGTGCCCTGAGGCGGAGTCGCCGCGGGCGGCTATTTCACTGACCAAGCGGTTGAGACCGGCCGCGTCACTTCGTCGTGCTAAAGCTGCGTGATAGCCTTGGGCTGCAAACTTCGCCCCGACGGTTCCACCGATTCCAGCTCCAGCGCCAATAATGAGGCAGACCTTTTTCATACGCCACGCTCCTTGTCGTCTATGAGTGACTAATAATGCAGGTAAATAGAACCAGATAATGCAGGTAAATAGAATCACAAGGGTAACGCGAGAAGCCTGTCAGCACGAACGTACTGAGCGTGTTCGGTTCAGAGCTTAAACGGTGCCTTTCGAGCACCAGTGAGCGCTTGCTGTTTCACCGACGCGATAACGTCACCAACATCTGACACGTCCTTGATCACTTCGCCGATCCGGATAGTCCGCTGTTGGTGGTTGATAATCGCGGGAAGCACGGGCACACGAGCGGCTTGTGCAATACGTGCAAAGCCTTCTTTGAGACTGCCGTCGGTATTGCGTGAGCCTTCTGGCGCAATCCCAAGAATGAGCTGTTTTCGGCGGGTAAATTCCTCGGTCAGTCTGCCCACCAGGCCTTGCGAAGAGCGCCTGTCGACAGGGATACCCCCAACACTTTTAAAGAACAGACCCTGCGGGAACTTAAAGAGCGTGTGCTTTGCCATGAAGTTCACTTTTAGCCCCCAGCCCCAAATGACGGACAGTGCAAGCACGAAATCAAGATTAGAGCTGTGAGGCAAAGCAACGACAATAAATTTGGGCTCATCGGGAAGCGCGCCTTCGAGCTTCCAGCCCAGCACCTTTAACACTGTCCTACCGATGAGTTTGCGTAAAGGTTGTCGTCGGGCGGGAATTGAGTTGCCCAGTCGCGGCCATGCCATAGTATCCACTTTTATGTTGTTGTACGTTGTGTGCTGCGTTGACCAGTATCAAGTCTTTCACGGGTATATGAAAGTACAAACTGCGCGGTTTTTCGCCAGTGTTTAAGCCATTTGTAGTGTAGCCAACTCACGTTGAGAGGCGAGTGCTGGCCTAAAAGGAGCGTGAAATGAAGACAGCGTTTGTGACGGGTGCCGCTCAGGGCATCGGACTGGCCATTGCCCGCCGATTTGCGCAGGCGGGCTATCGTGTTGGGCTCTTTGATATTAACGACGCTCGGTGCCACGAGCTCTTGGGCGAGTCTGAGTTTACGCATGCGATTGCAGGACACTGCGATGTAAGAGACAAAGCGTCCGTCGATGCGGCACTCGCGTATTTTTCCGAAGCCACAGCAGGGCGCCTCGATGTTTTGGTAAACAATGCGGGGGTGCTGACGGCTGGCGAGTTGACGAACCACTCAGAGGCACAAATTCGTGCGATGGTCGATGTCAATGTGACGGGTTTGACACTGGTCTCTTACGCGGCCTTCCCACTCCTCAAGGCAACGACAGGGGCGATGGTCATTAATTTGTGTTCGGTATCGAGCATCCACGGAATACCCTTGCTCGCGGTTTACAGCGCCACAAAATTTTACGTCGACGGACTCACACAGGCACTCAATATCGAATGGGAAGACGACGATATTTTTGTGACCTGTGTCAAACCACCCGTGATTAACACCGCAATGGGTCGGTCGTTAGACCCGCGTCATACAGAGAATATGAAAATCACTATGGAGCCCAGTGATGTTGCTGAGGCTGCATTTTCGTTAACCCAAACGCGCAAGCTACACCTAGTTTTGGGATCGACGTCGAGGCTGTGGCACGGACTCAGTGGTGTATTTTCGATGCGCGTTAGTCGGTGGCTGACGCGCCGTATCATCGGCTAATTATTGGCGCCATTACGTCACATAAAAAGTCATTTTTCGGCGAGTTGTCTCCGTTTTTGACAGGAGCATTGTGATCGGTTGCCCCTAAGGTGACGGCTTACTGGGTATCCGGCACCCCCAGTTTCATGCCCTCAAAAGCAACTGCGCTACCCTCCACAGGAGGACGGTACTGTGGAACGTTTATCGGGAAGCTGTTTGTCTCACTCGACAGGCTCTTGATCCATGGCCATAAGTTGAGCCAGATCTTCAGCCAGTCTGACGCAGGCTGCCTCGACATTGTTGCTTACCCGTCCAAACATCAAATAGCTGTGGGTCAACTCAGTAAAACAGTGATGGATCACCGTATTTCCTGACTGTTCCAAACGTTCAGCAAAGGCGTTTCCTTGGTCTCGAATAGGATCAAATCCCGCAGTACCGATCACGGTCGGAGGGAGGCCTTCTAGCGTCTCGGCGTGCAGTGGATTCACCCAATCGTGGTCGATGTTTTCGTCATTAGGAAAGACGTGCGCGTTGAAAAAATGCATGGTCTCTTGAGTTAGAGGGAATGTGTTAGCGCAACTGGTCATGGAGTGCTGATCTTGAGAGTTTGTCGTGACCCAAGGGTAGGCGAGGCAGAGTGCTTTGGGTTGCCGGCCTCCCTCATCGCGCAAGATGAGGGCGAGCGTACTGCTCATTAGACCGCCTGCACTGTCACCCGCAAGGGCGACCCGCGCAGGATCTACTCCTAAGTCCGCGGCATTGTCTTGCACGAAACACCAAAGCGCCTTGGCGTCTTCGATAGGCGCTGGGAAGGGGTTTTCGGGGCAGAGCCGATAGTCGAGTGCGATCACGGCTGCACCGCAGCGCGCGGCCAGCAGTGAACAAAAATGGTTGTCGGTCAGATGATCCATAATGACCATGCCGCCTTGGTGAAAAAATAGGATCGCAGGCATGTTTTCCGGCGCGTTTTGTGGGCGATGAATCCGAGCAGATAGGGTATTCCCAAGAAGCTCAAATGAGGTGTCTTCAACAGTTACCCCACGCGCTAAGGGCAGATTCAAGCCTTCAAACTCGGCGGCTTTCGCTCGAATATCCTCAAGTGATTGCGCCGCGCGAGGCTTATTGCCTTTTGCTGACAGAGTCGCAAGGACGTGCATATTCATATCGAGCGTATTTCCGTCAATGAGTGGCGCAGGCCCTACGAAGGCGCGCAATAACCATTTTGGGAAAATACGAAGTGTGTCGATCATCAGTAATTGGAGGGACATTATTATTCCTAGTGTGGTGACGCTTTCTCACTCTATTACACCCGCGGAGAACGCACAAAGAAGTGCGTTTGCGCTTCAGCAGGCGGCGCGTCACTATGGGGTATTGATTGCACGAAAAGCGTGTTTTGTTAGGGAAGGAATAATAAGTGGCCATAGAGGTTGATGCTCGCGCAGCGGGTTTTGAGGCAAAAAAACTGGCGCGAATTGGCGAGCACTTGAGTGAACGGTACGTTGAGCCCGGTAAAATTGCGGGATGCCAAGTCTTGGTTTCGCGTCATGGGATTCCGGCCTATTTTGAGTCTTACGGTCTGATGGATCGTGAGCGAAACAAACCCATGCAAGACGATACGCTCTTCCGCATTTACTCAATGTCTAAGCCCATTACTTCAGTGGCCTTGATGATGTTGTGGGAGGAGGGACGCTTCCAATTAAGCGATCCGGTACATCGGTACATTCCCTCTTGGCGTAACCAGTCGGTCTGGCAGGAGGGAGAGGGCAGCAGCATGGTCACTCGACGACCCAAAACGCCACCGACGATGCAGCACATTTTGAGCCACACCGCGGGTCTTACTTATGGCGGGCTTTTGCCCGGTCTTGAAAGTCCCGTTGATGCGGTTTACCAGCAGATGGGAGTGGCGCGCGGTGACGGCGAGACCCTGTTGGACTTTGCTGAGAAGTTAGGGCGTGTTCCTCTGATGTATGAGCCTGGGTCTAAGTGGTGTTACTCATTAGCGACCGATGTCTGTGGCGCGCTGGTCGAGATTATCTCGGGCCAGCCGTTTGAGCAGTTTCTGCAAGAGCGACTCTTTGCCCCTCTCGGGATGCGTGATACTGGTTTTCGCGTCAGCGATGAACAGCTTGATCGATTCGCGGCGTGTTACGTGCGGGGCCCCGATAAGCGACTCTTACTCGAGGACGATCCAGAGACGAGCCATTATCGGCACAAGCGCAACTTCTTCTCGGGTGGCGGCGGTCTCGTGGGTACGACGGCCGACTACATGGCATTTTGCGAAATGTTGAGACAGGGCGGCTGCTACCAAGGGACTCAGATTTTGGGCCGGCGAACGCTTGAGTTAATGACCGCTAATCACTTGCTGCAAGGGCAGTCCTTGGCACAAATGGCCGTGGGCGCCTTTTCTGAAACCACCAATGCAGGCGTGGGATTCGGTTTGGGTTTTGCATCTACTTTGGATGAGGTGGCGTCCTGTACTGTCGGTGCGGGTGACTTTTACTGGGGTGGGCGCGCGTCCACGTTGTTCTGGGTTGATCCCGAGGAGGACCTGCAGGTCATCTTTATGACTCAGCTTATACCGTCCTCCACATTTAATTTCAGAGGGCAGCTGAAAAACATCATTTACGGCGCTCTCAAATAAAGGCACAGTGAAAAAGCCGGTAAAGGCACCATCAACTCTCTGGCATCAATAATAACTATGATTTTTGGAGATCAAATAAAATGGAAGCAGCTCAAATTAATGCCCTCGCTTTGTACGTCGGTCTTAACCTACTACTCACGCTTATGCTGGCGGTAAATGTGGTTCGCCATCGGTTTAAAGGCGACTCAGGCGACGAGGTGATGCTCAATAAAGCGGTTCGAGCCCACGGCAACAACATTGAGTACGTTCCGATCACGTTGATGGGTCTTGCTCTACTGGCAATGACTGGCGCATCGGCACAGACGATTAGTATTTTGGGCGGCACGTTGGTCGTTGCACGCGTATCTCACGCCTTCGGTATTACGCGCGCTACGGTGCCCAATCCCTTCGGCTATGTTGGCAACATTGCCACGTGGCTGATCATGCTCTGCATTGCGGTGTCACTGATTATGTCCGCTGTATCTGCCTAGGACTTTGTGTGATCTTAGGAAAAGGGGCCTGGCCCCTTTTTTTGTGGGTCACCTGTGCAGCGAGTCCTTGTTGAGTCGTTGGAACCGGCATTTTGATCCTGAAATGCCGTCTTCACGCTGAGTGGGTCGCATGGCACGATAAAAGCTGATGTTCATTAATGCGCAATGAGGTCCCAGGTTTCATACTTAATTACCCCTTTTTAATTTCGGATAGGCCTGTGCGACAGAGACTCCTTTTAATCTTGACGGTCGTGCTGACCAGCCTTACCCAATGGGGCTGTAGCCCCGAGCAGACGATCAAGACCAGTCCCGCTGCCGCCGATATTTTTGGAGATCCTCAGTACCGCGCTGTGTCATTTGGTGGCTACCGAGGCTTGAGTCGTGACGATGGCCCAACCGTTGAACAGCTCATGGATGACGTGAGAATTTTAGACGCCATGGGTGTCAAATTACTCCGCACCTACAACACGTCGCAATTTCCACAAGTAGAACGGTTACTCGCAGCGATAAGCCGTGTAAAGCAAATCGACCCTGATTTCGAAATGTACGTCATGCTGGGCGCGTGGATAGACTCAAAAAATGCCTGGACAGAGGCGGTTTGGGATGCGGGTAATAATGCCTGGGTTGAGGGTACCGGGCCCGATCACACGCAAGGCGATGTGGCCAATAACACGCGTGAAATTGAGGCCGCGGTTCGATTGAGCAATCAGTATCCCCATATCGTCAAGGCCATCGCGGTGGGTAATGAAGCCATGGTTCAGTGGGCGGTAAGTTACTTCGTCTATCCGAAAACCATTCTTAAGTGGGTGAACTATTTACAGGACGCCAAGACCAAGGGCGAACTGAGCAAAGATGTGTGGATTACGAGTTCTGATAACTATGAATCCTGGGGTGGTGGCAATCCGATCTACCATACGAGTGAACTCACACAGCTTATGCAGGCCGTTGATTTCGTTTCGGTACACACCTACCCCTTCCACGACTCCTTTTATAATCCATCGTTTTGGGGTGTAGAGCCTGATGAGGAGGCGCTGAGCTTTGAGTTGATGACCGATGCAAGCATGCGTCGAACAATCGAATACGCCCAAAAGCAGTATCAAGCGGTTATTGATTACATGGCGCGGGTCGGTGTGCGAAAGCCAGTTCACATTGGTGAAACCGGATGGGCGAGCTATGACGAGTCAGCCTACGGTGCAAATGGATCCAAAGCCGCCGACGAGTATAAGCAGAAGGTCTTCTATGACCTTCTTCGTGAGTGGACAGATCGCGACGGGATTTCACTGTTTTATTTTGAGGCTTTTGACGAGCAGTGGAAAAAAGCGGACAGCCCGGGGGATTCTGAAAACCATTTTGGATTGGTCTCGCTGAGCAATGAAGTAAAACACACCTTATGGGATGCGTTTGATGCTGGCGCATTTGATGGAATGACTCGAAATGGTGCGCCCCTGCGCAAGAGCTATGGTGGGGATCGCACTGAGCTGCTGGCCGCTGCTATGGTGCCGCCGTTTCGGAGTCAAATGGCGGTTCGACGAATCGACACGCTTAATCACGTTCGTCAGGTGGGAGAGCTTGTTACCGAGCAGCAATTCGTCATCGTTCATAATACGTTGACCGCTGAGGGCCCAGGAAGCACGTATCCTAGTGCGTCTTTGAAGCTGACACCGTGGGAGGGAACGACAGCGATCGAATTACTGCCGGGTGGTGAGGTTCGCGTGGAGACTCGAGCGGGAGATTGGTGGGGGGCAGGTCTCGAGGTGGACGCTGACGTCGGTGAAAACCTGTCTCGATTTAAGAGCGGCCATATGCACTTTGAGATTCGCGGTAGCAGCGATGTGCATTTTAATCTTGGTTTTCAAACAGGCAGTTTTTTGCGGGGTGACCAGGTGAATCACTTTGCCAGTTTTGGCCCCGGTACTGACAATTTGGTGGGCGAGGAGTGGCGCACAGTCACCTTGCCAATCTCTGAGCTTAATGGTGGCGCGGACCTCTCAGACGTCACTAACGTGGTGGCTTTTTTGAGTCGCGCTAAGGCGCCTAATCGCACCCTATACCTCAGAAACATCTACTTCAGTCAGTAGTGTGCTGCAGACGGGTCTTTCTTGCAGAGGCTTTAGCCACCACTGCGCCGATGATAGCCAAGACATAGACGACATAGACCGTGCCGCCTTTCTGAATGAGTGCAGCACTAAAGGCGACAAAAAAGTACAGCATTAAAATATTAATTCCAGTGGTGTGAAGCAGTCGCCATCGTTTAACGCCCAGTCGACGAACACTCCAATTGTTTGACGTCACCGCGAGTGCGGTGGTCACCGCATAGCCAAATGCGGCAACGGCCAATGACGCCGTTACTGAAAAGCCCTCAAGATTCAGGAGAAGTAAGGTCAGTGCGGCAAGGTGAAAAGCGTGAGCTGTCGCAAAGCCCAGTCCAAGCTGGCGTCGATAATTCATGAGGACGCGTGTTACCGGATGGCGCCAGCGCCTGCGAGCCGTGCTCGTTAAGAAAGCCACGAGCAAAAACAGAAAGGCAAGATGGGCAGAGTAGCGCGTCCAAAGGAGAAAAAAGCCAGGGGGCTCGTCGCTCGCTAGAAGTGTGCCTTCAGGAGGGACGATACCGCTGATTCCCATGACGGCGAGCGAACAGAGGACGCTAAACAGCCAGATCATCGTTAGCCACCTTGGTCGGTTGAAGTCTTTATTTGTCTTGTCTGCCGGCAGATCTGAGTCTACTGTGAGGTTAATAGACTAGCTTAACAAGGGGTCATAATGAAACCTGTGTACACCGTTGTTTTAGCCGCCGCGCTCTCCGGTTGCTCGTCTGCACCGACGGAGCAAGAGGTGAAGTCAGCCGATTTTGGCGTATCGATGTCAGAGGCTGAGTGCCTCGCGATTGCAAAGCCCTTCATCAGGTCGCGCATGGGCGACCCTGAGTCTGTGATTTTTGATGACCTCAAGTGCTATCGAGGCCTTGAAGGACGCGTCCCGATCGCCCGGGTCGAGGCGACCTATGGGTATCGATTTGCGGGTAGCGTTGACTCTAAAGGCGATATTGGGCGTTACACGGGGCTGACGCCTTTTTCGGGCATTGTGCGCAACGATGGTGACGGGCCACGTGTGGTGCGGTATTGCATTACCAGTGGCACGACAGACTACCGATTCTGTATTCCTTCTATCGTCGACTGAGGCCTTAAGACGTTGATTTTGGACGGCGGCCTAGTACGTCAGTAACCTCCTAGAGCACCCGACATCGCTCAAACACGACGCCTTCTGCGTCACAGTGACGGCTCAATTTTAGTTTGAAGCAGTCCTTTTTTTGGGCCTTTTTTGTTGTGAATATGCACGTTGAGAGAAGACTCAAAAAATAGTGCGGTATGTTGCAATTACTAATGCGAATCATTATCATTTTCGGTTCAGTAAAAGAGTATTGTTCATGAAACCGCTTAAAGTAATTCCCTTGGTCGCCTCCGCAGTCCTGCTCAGCCCCGTATATGCACAGATGGATTCAACGACGGACCGCGATGTCGCCAGTGCGGCGATTGAAGAGATAGTGGTTTCTGCGCAGTACCTTTACTCGGACACGGTCAATGCCCTCAAGACGCCTACGCCAATTTTAAATGTCCCTCAGAGTCTGAGCATTGTTTCTGCCAAGGACATCCGTGCGCGAGGCTTCAATAGCATTAGCGAGGTGGTCAATTACCTCCCGGGCGTGACGACGTCGCAAGGGGAGGGACATCGAGATGCCGTCGTTTTTCGGGGCGTTCGCTCAACGGCAGACTTTTACATCGACGGGATGCGCGATGACGTGCAGTACTACCGGCCCCTCTACAATCTGGCGCAAGTCGAGGTTCTCAGAGGTCCCAACGCACTATTGTTTGGTCGTGGTGGTACGGGTGGTGTATTGAATCGTGTCACGAAAAAAGCGCAGCTTGATCAAGACTTCACGACGTCGCAGCTCAGTGTGGACAGCCTCGGCGAGTTAGGGGGCCAGATCGACCACAACAGGGTGATCAGTGATTCGGTCGCGTTACGAATCAATGCCATGGTTGAGCGGCTTGATAATCACCGTGACTTTTACGACGGTGACCGGGTGGGTGTTAATCCAACGTTGCATATTGAGTCGGGCGACAGCGTGATTGATCTGTCGTACGAGTACGTCGATCACCAACGATTTATTGATCGCGGAATCCCTACCGGCTCTGATGGTCGCCCAGTAGAGGCGTTTCAGAAGATTGTGTTTGGAGATCCCGATGTGAATACCACAGCGTTGAAAGCGCATCTGTGGCGAGCGTCAGTGCAGCACTCGTTCTCCGACACCCTTAAAGGCAATATCGCGGCGTTTTACGGCGACTACGACAAGCTCTATCAAAACTTTTATGCCGCCTCTTACGATCAGGCACAAACACCTGATGAAGTGACGCTCGATGGGTACGTCGATACAACCCAACGGCAAAACACGATTTTATCGGCTAACTTGATCGGCGAATCTGATTTTGCCGGTATGCAACACACGCTTCTGGCGGGTGTCGAATTCATCGATACGTCAAGCGACCAAGACCGCTGGAATACGTTTTGGGACACTACCGAGGATGATAAAGAGACATTCTCGCTGACTCGAAATCTGGGGCTTGAAGGCGGCGTTGGGCTGAATGCGCTGGGCAATGTCGCCACGAATAACTTCGATAGCGATATCAATGATGACACTGACGTCTCGATTGACGTGACCTCGGTATACCTTCAGGACGAATTAAAGCTCACCGATCAGGTCCAAGTGGTTTTGGGGCTCCGCTACGACAGTTTTGACATTAACGTAGTCAATGCACTCGCCGATGAAACGCGATCGCGCAAGGACAGTGAGGTATCCCCACGCTTTGGAGTCGTTTACAAGCCGATAGACGCAATTTCGATTTACGCCAGCTACAGCGAGTCTTTTTTGCCCCGCAGTGGCGAGCAATTTGCCAACATAAACGGCAGTAACGATGAGCTTGCGCCAAATACGTTTGGTAATCGCGAGGTGGGGGTTAAGTATGACTTTGCATCGGGTCTCAGCTTCACCGCGGCCCTGTTTGAGATAGAGCAACGTTCCCCACAAGTAGCAGACAATGACCCCGCAACGCTCGATGTTATTGAGTCGCAAATTGATGGTTTTGAGGTTCAGCTTCAAGGGCGAGTCAACGAGTTATGGCGCGTTTCTGCGGGCTACAGTTCGCTCGACGGGGAGCAGATGAGCCGTCAAGGCGGCACGGGCCTTACACCGCGAGAGCTGCCTGATTCGATGTTCTCAATCTGGAACCAATTTACACTTTCTGATCGCTTAAGTCTGGGCCTTGGACTGACGCATCAAAGCGAGAGCTTTATTAACAATAGCAACTCGGCGATCTTACCCAGTTACACCCGAATCGACGCCTCGGCGCGTTATCGCCTGTCAGAAAGCACGGTCATTCAGCTCAATGTTGAAAACGCGACGGATGAGCTGTATTTCCCCAACGCACACAGCACGCACCAAGCATCGGTCGGTGCTCCGATTAATGCGAGATTGGCGATTAATACGACCTTCTAGCGTCGGTTCAATGCGTAACTGATCTGTCAAAAGCGCCTCATTGAGGCGTTTTTTTTTGTGGATCAATGAGGCCGTCAGCTTGTTGTGTGCTCACACCCACGTCCGCGGCGATGTCGTTGGGAATGAGCAAGGTCAGTGAGTAGTGCGCCAGTTTCCACTCGCCATTGATGCGTTGAACGACACCGGTCCCGCGACAGTGGCCGAGTTTCTCATTCAATAAAATCTCATCAAACCATCGCGTATCACCGTCGCCCTCGACGTTGCGCTCAATCACGGTGTAAGACCATCCGTGACCGTCGGCGAAGGCAGGGGCTGCGTAGCGTTTAAACTCGTCAATGGTCCAGCGCTCGGTTTTATCAGTGCCCATGAACACAGCATTGGGTGTGTAGCGATCAAAATAGGTTTGAAACTCACCCCTGTCGGCATCGCGATGGAGGCCATCGATGAGCGTATTGATGGCCTGTGTTTCCGGGGTTGCTGCGGCCCAAGAAGACAGTATCGTCAGACCCGTTAAGAGGGCTGAGATTACCTTTGGCACTCGCCTCTTGGACTGACACACGGAGTGGTCGTTGGATCTCTGCATAAACTTCACCTTACTGATTTAACCTGTGACCACCCTGTTCTGCGGCGTCAATGTGCCCTGATATTAAACCGACGATTTGAGGGTGGAGCGGCTCCGGCATGTTATGCCCCATGCCGTCGATGAGTACAAAGCGAGCCCCCTCGACTTGTTCGGCCGTGTGGATACCGTGCTCAGGTGGTACCAAGGGATCTTCGGATCCATGAATCACCAGCGTCGGTGAGGTGATGCTACCCACTTCCTCTGTGCGATCGCCTGACTTAAAAATCGCCATGAGGTGTCGCTCCATCGATTCGGGATAAAACCCACGATCCCGCATGAGTTGCTCACGCGAGGTTTCAGCATCGCCGCCCGCCAAGTTCCTCAAATTATCTTCTGCGTTGGCGCTGGGCGGCGGTAAGTGCGGCGCAAACGTGGTCGACATGATCGATGTGAGACTCACAACACGCTCGGGGAATCGTGCCGCTATAACTTGCGCGATCATGCCTCCCATCGACGCTCCGGCGACATGAACACGTTGATAACCGGCGGCATCTAAGACGGCGATACTGTCTTGGGCCATCTCGGCGAGTGAGTAGGGCGCATCTACTGACAATCCCAATTTGTATTTGAGCAACTGCCACCATAGCGTTGGTTGCCCCCACGCTGCGAAAGAATCCGACTCACCGGTGTCACGGTTATCGATCACAATCACTTCGAGGCCCTTTGATTCCAGAGCCTTGACGAAGGCATCACCCCAGGCATAACCGGCACCACCTAAACCCATGATCAGTAAAATTTTCGGGTGATCTTCCGCTCGGTTAAAGACGCGATACGAGATAGCTGTATCCCCTGATTCAGCACGTTCTGCGGCCACTGCGTCGATGTAGTCACGCGAATAATCTGCGTGTGAGGCTGATGTTGTAAAAAGCGCGAATAGAATAACCACAAGGTATTTCATACGTTATGCCTGCAACGCTCTCGCGTCATTAAAAATGTGTAGTAACGCTAATGTGGTCGCTTAAGCAGTGTCTTTCTTCGCCATTGGCACACATCATATTTGAGTACGCTAGGTTATCGGAAACCGGTTGATAAGCGAGGGTAATTGAGTGATGTTAACCGATCTACTTGGTTGTGAGAGACCCTTGCACAGTGATCAGTCCGTCGTCCTCATCTAAACATGGCCTCATTCATGCACTTAAACTTTCTCAGCTGGGTTCAGCCGTCGCCGCTGAGTCCACTGCCGATGCGGACGCGACTTGGTTGCACTTTGATGCAGATCATCCAGAAACACGACAGTGGTTACTCTCCGAAGGGGGTTTAAGTCCGATTGCGGCTGGTGCGCTGACAACCGACGAAACGCGCCCTCGGGTATTACGCCGTGGCGATAACCTTGTCCTTACTCTTCGCGGGGTAAACCGACTCCCGGGTGCAGAGGCTGAAGACATGGTGTCACTCCGAATATGGACTAACGGCAGCCGTTTGATCAGTGCGCGTCTTCGCCCACTTCAGTCGACCGAAAGATTGGTCGGTGAACTTCTTCAAGGGGAGGGAGCCAATACCATCCCAGACCTGCTCGTTGATTGGGTGGAGTATGTTGTGGATGACATGGCAGACAGCATCGCTGACCTTGAGCTCGATGTGGCGAGCGCAGAAACCGCGATCGATGAGGGTGATCCCACGTCCATAAGACGATCTATTGTCGCGCTTCGAAAGCGAGCCCTGCAATTTCGTCGTTATATGGCACCCCAACGTGAAGCATTAACTCGACTTAGCGCAGAGACACCAACGTGGCTGAATGAGTATCACCGAGTCAGACTTCGTGATATTGCTGACCGACTCATGAGGTACATCGAGGATCTTGATCAAGTTCGAGATCGGGCGATACTTGCACAAGAAGAGCTGGCAGCGAGGTTGGCTGACGATATGAATCGTAAAACCTATGTGTTTACGATTGTGGCGGTATTGTTCCTGCCTCTGGGGTTTTTGACTGGCTTGTTGGGCGTCAACGTGGGCGGGGTCCCAGGGCTGGATGAGCCTCATGCCTTTAACTATTTAATGGCCTCCTGTGGGGGCATTATTTTAGCGTTGTTATTGTATTTTAAGTGGCAGCGCTGGATGTAGCTTGTACCTACGCGGCGTTACACTTCGCCCAATAGTGTCGCGGCGACGAGAACGAGCTGGGTTGCCTATTACGCGGCCGTAAAACCCCCGTCGACCACGAGTTCTGACCCTGTCATAAACGAGCTGTCTTTTGAAAACAAAAAGACCGCGGCGGCGGCGATCTGGTCGGCTTCCCCAAGACCCAAGGGGACGCGCTCAATGGTTCGTGCGGCAAACTGAGCGGCCTCTTCAGGCTCCATTTCGGAAACACTGTCCTCGACCATTGGTGTCGCTGTGAAGCCTGGGTGAATGGAGTTTGCGCGTATTTGTGTGGCTCTGTCGGCGAGATCGAGTGCAATGGCTTTGGTCATGGTTCTTACGCCACCCTTGGAGGCTGAATACGCCACCGCACCCGAGTCTGACACCATGCCCCAGATCGACGACACGTTGACGATTGAGCCACCGCCTGAGATCGTCATCAGCGGCGCACATACCTTACACCCCAGAAAAACACCCAATAAGTTGATGTTGGTGGTTTGCAGGAACTCCTCGGCTGTTTGTGTTTCGAGGGTACCGCCGATGACGATACCGGCGTTATTCATCAGTAGGTTGAGGCCCTCACCCTGGCTGGCAATCAATTCCACAACTGAGATCCAGTCCGCCTCCTTGGACACGTCTAGATGCACATAAGTCGCACCAATCTCTTCTGCAATCTGCTCGCCTTTGTCATCCTGAATATCGGCGATCCAGACGGTCGCACCGCCTGCGAGGAGGCGTTTGGCGGTGGCCAGTCCAATGCCAGAGGCTCCCCCGGAAATAAGAGCGATCTGACCGGTAAACTCGTGTGGGGCTGTAGCTGACATAGTAAGGCGCCTTTTGTGGGGTTAAAGCCGTGTCCTCATCATGCCTCTATTTCCTGATAGCGCAAACTAACGAGAAATAGACTGAATCACTTGGGATTCGCGTTTGTGTTTTTTCGCACCAAAAGGCACAACGCGGCGTCTCAAATGTGTTTTTCTGATTAGTGAATTAAGGCGCAGTCACTGTGTATAGTGGGGTTTGTGAACGGTAAATGCCTGCGGATTAGCGCCTCGGGTGTGGTGTTTTAAAAAAAGAGATAATGAATGAGCTTTCAGCAGTTAGAGGGTTGGTCAATCGCATTCGCAGATGCCGTATGGGGGCTCCCAATGGTGGCATTACTGTTGGGTGGCGGTGCGTTCTTTCTCGTTATCTCGCGCGCACTTCCTTACCGTTACTTGGGCCACGCGTTTGCAGTGATGTCCGGTCGTTATGACACCCCTGACGAGGAAGGTGAGTTGTCGCACGTTCAGGCGCTTGCGGCAGCGCTTTCTAACACCATGGGCTTGGGCAATATAGCAGGCGTTGCACTGGCGATTGTCGCTGGAGGGCCGGGCGCTATTTTTTGGATGTGGGTGTCGGCAGTGGTCGGCATTGCGACCAAATTTTTCACGTGTTCGCTCGGGGTGATGTACCGTGGGCTCGACAGTGAGGGCAACCTTCAGGGTGGCCCAATGTATGTCATCCGAGAGGCACTGCCTCGATCGTTTTACCCGCTGGCGGTTTTGTTTTCCCTGGCGGGTTTAATCGGCACGTTGCCCATGTTTCAGGCGAATCAGCTCACGGCGTTGATTGGTCAGACCGTTTTTGATGGCGCGCCTCCTGCTTGGTCTGGGCTCGCAACTGGATTGGGCTTGGCCGTGCTCGTCGCAGGGGTGATTTTCGGTGGTTTACCGCGCGTTGCCATGGTTGCAGTACGCTCATTACCCGCCATGGTTGTTGTCTACGTCACCATGACCTTATACGTGGTGCTGAGCCACCTCTCCGAGGTGCCCGCCCTGTTGTGGTTGATTGTCTCTGAGGCCTTCAGTCCAACCGCGGTCGGGGGTGGTTTCGTGGGCATTATGCTGATTGGCGTTAGTCGCGGCGTTTTTTCAAACGAGGCGGGTGTCGGCACTGAGGTAATGGCGCACGGCGCAGCAAAAACAAATGAGCCCATACGCGAGGGCATGGTTGCAACGCTGGGCCCTATATTCGACACCTTGCTTGTATGCACCTGCACGGCGCTGGTGATTTTACTCGCCGGTGAGTGGCAAAATCCGGGTGATCTTTCAGGGATAACGCTTACGGCTGATGCCGTCCAAAACGAAATGGGCACCATCGGTTTACTCGCCCTCGGATTCGTTGCCCTTATTTTGAGTACCACCACCATGTTTACGGGTTGGTATTTTGGTGCGAAGTGTTTCGGATTCTTAGCGGGTGCCCAGTGGCAACCTTACTTCCGATGGTTTTTCATTGCGGCGGTGGTGTTTGGCGCAAGCGTCAGTGTTGACGTCGTTTTCAACTTGATCTCAGGAAGTTACGGATTGATGGCGCTCCCTACTATGGTGAGCACTATTGTTCTGGCGCCGAGAGTGATGGATGCGGCGAAAGACTATTTTGCGCGTCTGGAGCATTGAGCATTGTGTGGTTTTCTGGGGTTTACACAGTGATATTTCGAGCCAGCAATGAGTGACGACATTAACCTCAACGGCGTGATTGTAACGCCGACTTCGAGTGCTCACGATAGGATCCGGTGGACGGCTTATGGACTACTTATCGTGGGGAGTGTGAGTGGTCTGGCCATGCTCATATTGAGCCCTAGCGTCTGGGATACTGCGGCTCTGGGAGTCAGTCGTTTTGCAGTCCTCGTAATGGTTGCCCTGGGTTTTGTATTGTTGGCTCTGGCATGGCTGCTGTCGCGGCTTCATGAGATTCAAGCGGCGAATCATACCATTGTCGACTGAGCCTTAACGACGCTATGATTTTCAAAAATAGCGTTAAATATATAGCGTTAAACATATAGCGTTAAACATATAGCGTTAAACATAAAGTACCGTTCTACAGAGAGAGTCCTATGGTTCGCGTGGTATTACTGGTGTTAGTGGTGGCTGTGAGTGCTGCGGGTTGGTTGCTTCACGGCGCGGCGAAAATTGGCGTGGGATACTCCGCCAAGCAACTGTGTTCTGGTGTTTTTGTGAGTCATTTTCCCGCTGAATTCGTGCTTGAAAACGATATTTTACCGCGTATGGCGACGGTTGCCGGTATGGATCGTTTTGTGAAGGCTGAGGTGGGAGCTGGTTCTGCCACAGTGAAAATTTTAACCGCCTCGGCGACCGCCAGTTACCGTAAACGCTACGGGTGTACGCTCCACGGTACACAAGCTTCAACCGTCGATGCGCTCAATGCGCACGCCGGACCTAACGTGTCGACAAATACGGTCCGCTCGGATAACCGAGCCGTCGAGTCTGCGATTGACGCGTTGTTTGAGGAGCCTGAAACCGGCGGGAGAAATACGCTCGCCGTTCTTATCATGCACAAAGGTAAAGTTGTGTCTGAGCGTTACGCAGAGCCAGTCGGGCCCAACACTCGGCTGCAGGGTTGGTCGATGAACAAAAGTCTCATGGCATCGTTTGTTGGCGTTCAGGTTGGCAAAGGCCAGATAGCGCTGTCGATGCCTGTCCGGGAGCGCCTGACGGCGCTGGAAGCGCCCGAGCACACCACCCGCGATGTTTCTGACGCCTTGACCCTAAAGCACTTGATGAGCATGGCCAGTGGGCTTGATTTTGATGAGCGTTATTTACCGGGCGACGATGTGACTGAAATGCTCTACGGCGGTGTGCCGATGTGGCACGTACCCTTGGCGCAGGGCCATCGTAGGGAGCCTGGGCAAGAATTTGTTTACTCCAGCGGCGACACCAACGTGGTGTCTTACCTCTGGCAAGCCTCTCTTGGGGGCGCTCCATACGTGGACTGGGTTGATCGAGAAATCAATGACTACCTCGACTTGGACGACCCGCTGCTCGAACCCGATACCAGTGGTGTGCAGGTGGGCTCTAGCTTTGCCTATTTGACTGCGCGCGACTGGGCAAATTACGGCCAGTGGTGGCTCGACGCGTGGCACGGGCGTGACGACATTTTATCGCAGGAGTGGCAGCGCCTTGCCGTTACCCCAAGTGACAGTGCTGACTTCTACGGCTTGAGCTTTTGGCTGAACACGCGCTTGAGCGACTACCCCGATTTGCCGGCTAATACCTTCCACGCGGGAGGGAACTCGGGTCAGTTTGTCGTCGTCGTGCCCGAAGCCGAGCTTGTACTTGTTCGATTGGGACTGACGTTGAACGAAGCTGCTGGTCTCGCCGATCCATTTGCCAAGATCTACAACGCACTCACAGCGCGAGACGATTTAGCGGTTCACGTCAACGAGTAACCGCCCTGTGATTTTTCCTGCGAGTACATTCGGTGCGACGTCGCAAACCTCAGAGAGACCAATTTCGGTAATCATGGTCTCCAGAAGCGCAAGATCCATATCGCGCGCCAGTCGGGCCCACGCTGACAGTCTAGGCTCGGCGGGTGCCATGACACTGTCGACGCCTCTTAACACCACACTGCGTAGAATAAACGGCATTACTGTGGCAGGTAGAGCCGCACTTTCAGCCAGTCCACAGGCAGTGACGACGCCCCCGTAACGGGTCTGAGCACAGGCATTGGCCAGCGTATTTCCACCCACGGCATCTACCACGCCAGCCCACTGCTCTGCCTGAAGCGGTTTCCCTGCCGCTGATAATGTATGTCGGTCGATAATCGTCGAGGCGCCGAGGTGCGTGAGGTAGTTGGCTGCATCGGGCTTGCCGGTTGATGCGGCGACTGAGAAGCCGCGTGCCGCGAGGAGCGCAACAGCGACACTGCCCACGCCGCCGCTGGCACCGGTCACCAAGACCGTGCCTTGGTCTGGTGTGACGCCTTGAGCTTCAAGTGCATCGACACACAGTGCCGCGGTGTAGCCTGCAGTGCCGATCGCCATGGCCTGACGTGTGGTCATATTTTGTGGGAGTTTCACTAAGAAGCTGGCCGGCACGCGTGCGTACTGTGCCAAGCCGCCCGAATGGCCTTCACCCATGCCCCATCCATTGACAACCACCGAGTCGCCAACATTCCACATCGGATCATCACTTTCCTCAACGGTCCCAGCCAGATCGATACCGGGGACCAACGGGTACTTTCGAATAATCGGTGCGGATGCCGTAACCGCCAGCGCATCTTTGTAGTTGATGGTGCTGTAGTCGACTTTGATCAGGACACCGGTGTTTGCGAGGTCTGACGTGTCGATCTGTGTGACGTCGACGCGATGTTGGCCGTCAGGTTGAGTTGCAAGCAATGCGTTGAACATGGTGTTTACCTCGTGTGCAAGTCGATCATTATTGTGTGAACAGAGTACGTTATATCAGCCTAAAAAAGATTACTTTCACGGATGAGATCGATAAATGAAGGGTGCGCGTTCGAGTTCCGGTAGGGTAGCCGGGTGATGCTTTTAAAAGGTGATCGTCGTGGCAGAAAAAGTAATCAGAGAGCCATTCCCCATAGTGAGTGTTGAAAAGTCGGGGTTTAAAGAGACCTACGGTAGTGCAGAGGACATTGTTACGGTCTTTTGCACACTGATCAGAACGCAAGCGCCCTCTGCCACCTGTCTGGTCACAATGCACCCGATTGGCGGTACCGGCTGGTTGCCTATTATGAGTCAGTTTGCGCGCGCAGGCGTTCATGTCCTCGCCTGCGATAGCCGTTATCGTGGTGCCGATTACGCGCTCAACATGGAAAAGGTCACCTTGGATTTGGGTTCGGCAATGCGGCACGCTCGGGAGGTGCTGGGTTATCAGCATGTGGTGTTGCTGGGTTGGAGTGGCGGTGGTTCTCTCTCAGCGTTTTATCAGTCTCAGGCTGAACGTCCGACAGTGACCTCAAGTCCCTGTGGTGGAGGCCCTGACTTGACCCAGGTGTCGTTGCCCCCAGCAGATGCGCTGATCATGATGGCCGCTCACGTATCGCGCCACGGCACGCTGACCGAATGGTTGGACGCCTCAATTATTGACGAGTGCAATCCTGCCCTGCGTGACGCCGGTCTTGATCTGTACGGGGGGAGTGTTAATCCGCCGTTTGATGATGCGTTTTTGGTGCACTATCACGAGGCCCAGATCGCGCGGAATCGAAAAATTACGAGCTGGGTAAAAAATAAATTGGCCGCGTTAATCGATGCGGGTCGAGCGCACGAGGAGTTTGCCTTTGTCACGCACGGAACCATGGCCGACCCGCGCTGGCTGGATCCACGTGTCGATCCCAATGATCGCGCGCCAGGCACGTGCTACCTGGGCGACCCACGCATTGTAAACAACGGCCCGGTGGGTCTTGCTCGATTCTGCACCTTGAGGAGTTGGTTGTCTCAGTGGAGTTATGATGACGCGAATGCCTGCGGCCCAACCAGTTTAGGGCGTGTCACTGTTCCTGTTTTAGTGGTGGGAAATTCAGCCGACGACGCCTGTACACCCCAGCACACTGAGCGATTATTTGAAGCAATTGGTCACACTCGCAAGGCGATGGTCACCATTAAAGGCGCGAACCACTATTACATGGGACAGCCTGAGCTCGCCGCTCAAGCGAGTGCCGCAGTGCTGAGCTGGTTGGCTGATCAAGGATTTCCGGTCTGAGGCTTACGACTCTTGTGACCCAATGCCCGGGGGTATTTGGTCTTCGGGCTTTGTCTTAAAGGCACTGTCGGGCATGTTTAGCATCACCGGATAGGCGTCTTCAGGGTAGGCGAGGTGTGGCTTTTCAGCATCAAAGGCAGGCTGTTTAATCGCGCCACCCTGTCCTTCGAATACGTCTGGATGCTTGAACTGCTCGAGTTCTTCGGGGCTAATTCCGGCAAGAGACGCAACCTCTGAGTCGATCCACGTGCCGTTACCGTCCAAGGGGTGAGTCACCTGATCGCTCGTGGCAATTTCCAGTGTGAGATTCTCAGGTCCTGCAAAATAAATCGAGTGACACAAGCCGTGGTCAAGTGGTCCAAACACCGGCACACCGCGCGATCGAATGCGGTCTCGCAGGGTCAGCAAGTCATCCATTGTGTCGACGTTGAGTGCAATGTGCTGCACGGTCCCGGGCGCTGATGAGCCTGCGCCAGTGCCCGCGTGTGTCTGACCCATCACCGTCTCTTTGGTCTCGTTCCCGGGAATAAAGACGAACGAAAACGACGCCTCGCCCAGTTTGAGAAACGCATGCCAGGCGTTGGGGACTCCGTGCATCCAAAACAAACCTGCCAATGACAGTCCTAAGACGTCTGAAAAAAAAGCGATTTGCGCCTTTATATCGGCCGTTGACACGGCGATGTGGTGAACAGCGTTGGGCGATGTCATCGTGCGGCACCTCGTTGGTGATTTCCGTGAGTGTGGCGTCTGGACTGACACCAATCAATAGCACCAAACAATAGCGCAGACGGCTGGACTAACGATTCTAGTGATTTACTATGTTACCGAGGTATCGATGCGGTGAAGACGAACTCAATCGGAGATGACACCATGGCAACCATCGAACACGTCGCAGCGACAGCGTCGCCCAATGAGATTATTGAGCACTTACAAAAAGATGGGGCGGTCATTGTCGACAAGGTTTTACCTGTGGATGATGTCGCTCGTCTGAATAGCGAATTGTCACCCTTCTTGACGCAAAATGCCTTCGGGCGTGATGCATTCACAGGCTTTAAAACGCAGCGTATTGGAGCGCTTGTTGCGCGCTCTGAAGCCTGCGCTGATCTCGCGCTTAATGCCATGATGCTGACCTCCGCACGTCAGTATTTGAGTGATTACTGCGACGATATTCAACTGCACTTTACCTCCGCGGTCGCTATTGCTCCGGGCGAGAGTGCACAAATTTTGCACCGTGACCGAGGCATCTGGGGCGGCTACCTACCACGAAAAGTCGAGCCCCTGTTCAGCACCATTTGGGCAACAACACCCTTTACCCGCGCGAACGGTGCCACCCAGGTTGTTCCTGGCTCTCAGTACTGGGACAAAGACCGTCAGCCCGAGCCGCACGAGATTGCCTATGCGGAAATGGAGCCGGGTTCTGTGCTCTGTTACACCGGCACTGTCCTCCACGGCGGTGGTGCGAACTCGACACCGGATCAAGTTAGAACAGGGGTGTTTATGCACTACGCACTCAGTTGGTTGCGCCAAGAAGAAAACCAGTACCTGTCCTGCCCGCCAGAACATGCCCGCAGACTCAGTCCTGAGTTACGTGCGCTGATCGGCTACGCGAAGGGTGGCTATGTATTGGGTTTTTACTCAGATCCCGATGATCCCTCTGCGGCTTATGAATCGGTTAGCCCTGAGCATTTATTCAGTCAACGCGAGGAGCGATTCGGAGCAATTCACGGCGCGGATCATGTGGTGTCTGAGTCAATGAAGTGACTGATTTTGGTCTTCAGGGCGGGTGTCTAGCGGGTTGAACGGGAGGTCAGGCGATGATTAAGGTGGTGACTTTGTTGTTTAAACGCCCCGAGCTAACAGCAGAGGCGTTTCGAGATTATTACGAGTCGCACCATCGTTTATTGGGTGAAAAATA
>ENA-ORDA01000161-ORDA01000161.1-marine-metagenome-genome-assembly--contig:-NODE-161-length-68284-cov-6.866348_pt1 | contig 68284 bp, 41 predicted proteins | sample MGYA00237778_ERZ508506 | MGnify/ENA primary metagenome ERZ508506 (study PRJEB26177, sample SAMN06267891) | marine metagenome | isolation source: Monterey Bay, California, USA | place: Pacific...
ATTACCTGTGGCTATCATGGCTGGCAGTTTGCTCCTGATGGTGTGCTGGTCAATGAACTGTCCCGTGGTGCCGTACTGCTGCCACTCGTAGGCGTACACGCACTCCCTGCCATCGCCATAATTGCCGTTGCCACCGGTGCTCCAAAACTCGTCAAAATCGTACCACGTGAGCTCGAGTGCCGGGATTTCAATTGCCTTGCCGTACTGACACGCAACTCCGTTGCTCAGGTCGCACTCGCCGACGACAAACTGGATCTGAAAGTTGGAGCGACAGGCGCTACCACCGTCTGAGCACCCGGTGTTTACATTGTCGGGGCGCTGCCCGCTATGAACACCCGACATGTCGACGTTGATTTGCAAAAAGGAGCCATCTTCGATGGTGACACCTCGTTTTGAGTTGGTGTGGAAGAACCCACCCACGGGAACGCTGACGACCATATCGACGCGCGAGACCTCGCCGTACCGGCTCCTGTTACCGTCAATCGCATCCTGCCGAAGGTTGATCACGAGGCAGCTGTCCACGTTCAACATTGGATTTTGTTTATCGGGGTGTGAGAGCACGTTGATAACTCGCACGGTCTCGTCGGGATTTGGCAGGCACCCCGTGTTATCTGTCGTGCTTATCGCATTATCTTTGTTGTCTTGTTCGGGGCAATCGTCCGTGCTGGTTGCGCCGAGTAGGTCTCCCGTGCCGATAAAGTTGCCAAAGAAGTCGAAGCGCTGGCGATCGTTTGAGCCGTCCCAATGGCTTGCATCGGTGCCGTCGTTAGTCCAGCCGGCTCCGCTGAGCCACCTGTTACCTCGGTCCTCGGCCATGCCAAAGAGGTTTCTGTTTGTCATGTAAGCGTTGGTGTAATCAAGAAAGATCTCGTCGGGGTACTCCTGTGTGCACTTGATCCCTTCCACGAGTGGAGGGGCGTCGGGAAAGGCCTCGCTCAAGGGAGCGAGCGCGAGCGCCGCGAGCCGCAGCAGCCATTGTGGCAATCTCCAACGCGGATAGGGCGGCATGCGCAGCGCTTCGCGAGCGGCGCACACGCGTCCCAACGCCCGTGCACGCGCGCTCCCCCCTTCTTCTATCCTAGCAATTTGCTGTGAACCGGTTATGATTAAGGGGGGTCACGCGCACAGGTCCGTGGATGGGCGGTGACGGCACGTCGAGCGCAGCGCGTGGCTGGCCGCCACGGGCTCACGCGTTCTGGTTTCGGTGTTGGCGACTCTTGCGGCGTGCATCTGCAGATTGCAGCATTCCACCGCCCATTGCACTTGCACTCCCAACGAGCGCGCTAGTCTTCTCGTTGGTTGCACGCGCCAACGCCTCGCAGGAAACGCTGAGCGTCGTGCACGCACGGCGTTGCGCATGTCCACCTCCGCATCCACCACATCCAAACGTCCAAACGAGGATCCAAAAGCGCTCGAGTACCAGACTACCCATCCCGGAAATCTGGTCATCAAACCCAGCAGCAAGAATTACGGACCAAGCAACACGGTGTCCAATGCGAGAGATGAGCTCAATCGGTATTTTGAGACGCACCTTCCAAAGGCCAGTGGCGGGTGGCCAATGGATCCCAACAATCCGTGGAGCGGGCACACGGTGGCCGTCTCGCTGCAGGGATCGGTGCGAACCCCGGCACTGCTACGCGTGGCCGATTGCACGCATCCGAGGAATGGATTTGGACCAGAGCTCGTGCTCTATGTGCGCATTCCGCGCAAGACTAGCGCCCCGCTCAACCTGAATCCGGGACGACGCGAAGACGTGCGCTACTTTCACGTGGACAATGCCGATGCGCGACGCTTGCTTTGCAACATGAAGATTTCGCCCTTTGACGCCACAACGGCCCACAATGGCACAGCACAGCACCACCCGTATGTGCTCTCCATGCTCGTCTCCATGCACGCCATTGGCGATCTGGGAGCGGCTTCCGAAGGATTATACGACGACAAGCACAAGCCAACGTACGCCACGGGCTGTGGCGCCACGGCCTACGCCAATGGCGGGCTCACAATCGTGTGCCTACCGCCGCTCAGCGCCGAGCTCGAAAAGTGCTTCATCCTAATGGGACACTCACTGGCCGTGGCGCCCACGAGTAACCACACTGCGCCAGACACCACCACGTCGAGCCACGACGACGATGCGGAGAGCTCCACCTCGGACGACGTGCCCCTTGCACAACAGCTCGATGCCATCTGGGGCAACTGGAAGGCCAAGAGCACCGAGGCGGGCACCCAGCTTCGAGCATGCACGCAGGAGCTGTACGACTTGGGCCAGCACCTGCCGCGTGCCCACGCCTCGAGCATTTTTAGCCAGACAATTCCCAAACTCTCATCCCATTCGGCAGCGGTGGGAACGCACCTTCTCGCCGAGGTGATGGATCAACTTGTGGGAATTGCGACCAAGGCGGCGTCTGCATCGGCTCAAAAGAAGGCGGCGCAGTCCAAGGCAAAGTCTGCATCCGCGCCGCAACCCAAACCAAAGTCGATACTTCAGACGCCGCACAAGTCGACTGGCTCCAAGAGCGCTGCAACGTCGTCTTCAAAGGCTCCGTCTGCATCTACCGCAAAGACGGTGTCCTTTGCACCCATTTCCAAGAGAACCCCAACCGAAGACGACGATGACAACGACAGCGAAAGCTGGGACATTGGCGACCCGGTGCCCACTGGTAAGCGCGATCGCGAGAGCGACAATGAAGAGGGCGGGGAGGACAGCGACGACGACCAAGAAGAAGAAGAAGACGAAGAAGAACCCAAGGAGCGGCCCACAAAGCAAAAAGCGAGCAAGCGTGCACGCTACAATGAGGGCGACCTTAAGGATGACGACGAGGAAGATTTCAGCGACGGCAATCCCGACTCTGACGATTCGGAGTCGAATTCGGGTGACGACTCGGACGAAGAAGACGAAGCGCATGACTCGGATGCCTCAGAAGACGGACCAAAGGCGGTGCCGAAACAGGCGGTCGCAAAACAGAATGGCGTCGCCATGTCGTCGGTTGCGTCGTCCTCTGCCGTCACAACATTGGCAGCAACCCTGCCTTTGGCTCAATCACCCCTTCCAAAGCCATTGGCACAAGGAACGACTACGGCAACCGTCGTCGACTGGGGGTCTGCGCTCAACCTCCCGGTGATGATGCCCGAGCTGGAATCGCTGCTCTCGCCTGCGTCCGATTTGCTTCCGAGCTCGATGGCGCAGCCCTTTGGAAGCAAGCTGAAGACGCTCAAACAACTTGTGGAGGCAAACACGCTGGCACCGTCTGTTGGCCAGTTGCTCAGCAGCATCGTCGTCGATCTCGTGCATGCGCTGCATGCCCTGGCAGACCGGCGTGATGCCAACGGGGCAGTCCCCATGTCGGTAGAGGAAGTGGTGCGTGTGCGTGCCTTGTCCAGCGCGGCGGAGCGGCTGCACACGGGCGCTCACCCCTTGGTGCGCGACGCACTGCGTGATCTTCGAGCCCTGGAGACCAACCTGGTCCAATTCCGGCAGCACAGCTGCGAGGTGACCGAGGGCCTCTGCCGCATCTGGGCACCGGGCGGAGCGCTGGTGCCTGCCACATCTGAAGATGCGGCAAGAGACTCGCCCGGGCCTTCCACGCCACCCGAGCCACCCGAGCCACCCGAGCCACCAGCTCCGTCGTAGACGCTAGCACACGCTGCCGCTTTGGCCACTGGATAAGCCGCTGCACTCTCGCGTATTAAAGTACAAAGACCAAGACTCTGTGCGTGTGTGCGTGTGCGTCCCATTCCGTCAAAGGGCGTGGGCCAATAAAAACACAGGGCGTTGGTGCCACAACCCTTACAAGATGGATCCCGACAGTGGGAGCTCGGTGACGCTCATCTATTATCGCATTGGCGAGCAGTGGTGGAAGGAACCGTTTTTGAACGTGGTCGCCGCAGCGGCGCAGATGAGTTCCCTGACCCACGTTGAGATTGCCATCGGAGGTAACGAATGCTTCTCAAACCACGCTACGCACACGCACACGCATACTAGTTCACAAACCGAAGCCGGTCACGTTCAAACTGCCCTCACCCCAACCCCAACCCCAACCCCAACCCTAGCCAGCTTAGCAACACGTGTGTGTGTGTGTGTGTGTGTGTGTGTGTTGCGCAGAGGAACCCGGGTGCAATGGCATGATGACCAATGTGTGCAGAGTATTCAACGACAAGGCGCGTTGCACATTCGCGTTGCACATTCGCGTTGCACATTCGCGTGCGTTAGTTTGCGCTTGCTCATGGTATGTGACACGCGTGCACAGGTGGGTGTTGAACTCGTCGAGCGCACCGGTCGCAGTCCGCACTATGTCTACCAGAGCCTTGGCTGTTCCAAGGTGGCGGTGGCGCGCATGCTGCGCTACGCCAAGACGCAGTGCGTGGGCAAGCCGTTTTCAAACACGGGCATGGCCAGGAGTCTGCTGTGGCCGCGACAGACGGATGGCACCAGTTTTTTTTGTGCAGGCAAAGCACGCCATACCCTCGCGGTTGCCGCGCTCGTCTATGCTGATCATAATGGGATGCGTCGTGCGCAGAATTGGTCGCCGCCGTCCTCAAGGAGGGAGGGTTGCTCGAGGCGAGCTCCAACCCGGGCAGCGCCACGCCCGAGACCTTGCACAAGATTTATCAGAGCCGAGCGGCGGCGACGGCCAATCCATACGTGCTGCGCGACCTCAACGCCACCACTGGCCTGAGCTTTTGCAACACCATGGGTGCGGCGGCGGCGCAGTGCCACCAGCGCTCGGGTGCCAGCACGAGCACTGGCGGTACCGCCGAGGAGCGCGAGGCCTTGTTGCAGCACCGATCCATAATGGCTCCGGTGCCACCGCCCAACCGACCGATGACCACGACCAGCGCGCTTGGAGAGCGACGACGAGCCGATTCGCCACCTAGAGGACATTTTCGCGTCATTACACACGTTGGCAGCGGTCGTCCCGGTGCATCAAGTGGAACCGTTGGGGCGGCGGCCAACATGTATGCTCGCGGGAATGGGCTCATGGGCGGCGGCAGTAGCGGGCGAACCGCGCGCGTGGTGCGCGCAGCGGAGGCGGCGGAAACCACCAGCACCGCCTCGAGCCATGGCACAGGAGCTGCCGCCAATGGCCAGCGCACGGGGCTGCAGCTGACCCTCAACAGTCTGGACATGCGCAGTCACCCGGGCATGACACTGTTGGCGAGTTGAGAGTTTTTCGATAACGAGTTTCAAAACGCACAGCGCGTGGTAGGGAGGGAGCCGTTGCGACAATTGCAGCGCCGTGGCGTTGCTCGGCCCTGCAGGTTGGCGAGGTGCACGCCACAGAGCGGGTCGGGCGAAGAAGGGTTGCGCGACGCCTCGAGCCACGCCGCGCGGGGCGCCATGGCGCAAGGAACTCGATTCGCTTCCATCCAAAGACGTTGGCGAGTTGGTTTTTGGTAAAGTCGTTTGGTAAAAGGCACACATTCCCCAGGTGGACGCACACGGACACACACTCTCCCCGATTCTGCTACTACCACGGTGCCGCCAACAGCGGCGGCCAGGATTCGCCGGGCTTCTTGATCGCGCAGTCCGACGTGGGGGTTTGAGGGCGCGTTTAGCGGGCCGAGTAGACCATCTGGGCGTGCTGGGCAAGCTCCAGCGGGACCATCGTGTCGCGGGCCGTCTTGAGCGAGACCGACTCGCCACGGCGCCAGCGGGCGTCCCCGGGGATGGCATCGGGACCAAAGTGACCCTGACCGGGGATCAGGTTCATGAACGACTTGGTCCACGGGTCGTAAACGCGGTGGGGACCGATGAAGCACGTGGCGTTGTTGGTCGAGCCCTGGCTAATAAAGTCCTGGTTCTCGGCGGCCTTCATGTCCTCGCCAAAGTGGATCGAGCGCAGGTTGAGCGCCTTCTGGTACTCCTCAAAGACCTTCTGGCCGCCCGGGAAGGACGAGTGCGTGCCGCCGGTGGCCGAGGTCACCTCCCAGGGCAGCAGCCTCGTGGTCACGCTCATGACGGTGTCGAGGTAGCCCGAGGAGAACTGCTGCGCAGTCGACGGGAACGCCAGCATCGACCCGTACTTGGCACCGACGTCGTTGGCGAAGGAGAGGCGCTCCATCAGGTTGGTGGCCGCCCTGGTGGCGGACATCTTGCCGTCGCCGTCGTCGGCAAAGAAGAGGGTGTTGCCACCAGCCACGTACCCCGCGCACGCGATGTCGCGCATTACAAGCACGTTCTGGGGCTTGGTGACGACGGCCTTGAAGTGGCCCGTGTAGTGGCCTGCGCACCGCGATTGGTGCGCTCAGCGGCTGGTGGCGGGGAGGGCCACCATGGGTGCAAGGCGGAGTGTGTGCGTGCGCGGGCGCAGCACGCACCCTCGATGGTCTTGACTTGGGTGTTGGCCGACAGCTGCATGTCCGCGGGACCAAAGAGCGTGGCGCCCGTGTCGCGGCCCGAGACGGCCATGATCACCGAGTGCATCAGGTGCTCAATAAACGGACGCGCGATCACAATGCGAATGTCGGTGTCGAGATCGCTGTAGGCCACATCGCCGGTGCCATTGTTGAACGCGGTCCACTTATCGGCCTTGTCCTTCCACCCCTTCAGCGACTTCTGGTCGGCCACAACCGCCGAGGTCATCATCATCTTGGTCGGGTGCGACAGGTTGGTGGCGGGCGCAACCTCGCCGTCCTTAATGCAGCAGGCCTTGAGAGCTTGCTCCCACGTGATGCGAACGTGGCGGTCCGACTCCTCGTCGTAGATGAGCGCATCGCACGTAAACTTGCCCTTGCCCTTGTTGGCAATGTCGCCGTCGGTCGGGTCGACCTGCGGGGGCTGGAGGACGTAAAACTCGCCGACCTGCGAGTTGCGCGTGAGCATCTGGACCGAGTCCTGGTCGTCCGAGACCTCGAAGGGCTCCGACGTCATTATGCCGCAGCCGCGGAAGGCGCGGGCCTCGAAGCCGGCGACGCCGGCCTCGAAGCGGGCCTCGGCGGCGGGGCCGCCCTTCTCGTACCTGTACATGTACGGCTGAGCGAATGGGGATGCTGTATCGGGTCAAAGCAAATCTGAAACTGATACTGAATCTGGCCAACAGTCTCTGTCGACCATGAGCGCCAGCTCGAAGGATGGAAGAGCGTTGCCCTTTTCCTTGTTAGGGGTAGGCAAACACAGTCGCAGGTTTGTCCAGTGCATCGCTTTCATTTGCTCAGTCGCCAGATTGTAACGCGAGACTGGAAAGATGTGGTCGATATCCGAGTCCTCAATCGTCAATTCGTCACCACGTCCCGTCTCCAAAAGCTCGTTGGCTAGATCCGTGACCGAAATGCCACCCATCATCTGCATCGTTGACGTGCTCTTTGACAGCCCGACTGCAGACATCGCTGCACGAATACGCGCACTGAGTTTGACTCTCGTGCGGTATTCCACATCGTTGGCATAACGCTCCCGGTTGTATTGCGCCGCGTTGTGCATCGGCTTGTCTTTTCGCGCTTCCTTCCGCTGCGCGGCAAGCTCAGCTTGGGTCAACCCGGCGAGTTTTGCAGCATCCCGGTATTCGGCGTTGGCTTTTGCGTTTTTGGCTTTCAGAAACTCCGGGTCGGTCTTCTGCAGTTCGCGGCGCTTCTCGCGAGCGATTCGGCGGTGTTGAGCGGCATTTTTGACCACAGTGATCGCCTTGCTGACAAGAGAGTGCACGAGCTCCTCGCACGCGCCCTCTCGCGGAACGGTCCACTTTTCTAAGCGTTTGGCGGCACGCTTCTGCTTCCGTTTGGCTTGTTCGTTCGCGCGACTCGCCGCGCGCGACTCTTTGCTGCGCACCCGCTTCTTTGCCATCGCACTGTCTGAACTGCTATGCTGCTAATGTGTGTTAGGGTTCGAGTTGCTTTAGCGGCGCACGTGAGCTTGGCCTCGGGGGCGAGCGCCATGTACAGAAGCATCTGCCTGCGCACGCAAAGGACATTGCGCGGTCAGCGTGTGCCGAGTGGGCAAAGGGGGGAACGGGAACCGGTTCGACGCGATCGCAAACGCACGGCGGCATGACGAGCATGTTGGGCCTGTGAACGGAGAGGGTGACGGGTGAGTGTGCGGTCAACTGGTAGAGTGGTTTGGTGTGTTCGATTCTAAAGAGCGCACGAGACGCCGTAGCGCGACATGCCTGTACATGCAAGTGGTGGTCGGTAAAACGGATGATGGGCCAGGGGCTAAAGGGGGTGCTAGACAGGTTTGACGCCGGCGCAAACGCACGGTACTTGCACTCCTGCCAATGGCAAACGGGATGTGGTCAGGACGAGTTGCAAGGTTGACGAGTGAGTCATGGTTTGAGGTGCACGCGATGCACCTCGACCGCCTTGTCGAAGCCTGGATCGGGCAAGGGAGCGGGGCGTCAGAGAGAGAGAGGGGGTGCATGGAACGCACAAGGACGTGCAAGGTTTGAGAGGCGAGGGAGTGCACCGAGCTGCTCCTTCTGCGAGTTGAAACAAGAGACGAGCGCAAGGGCACACAGCACGCGTGTCAGTGGCAAGCAGGAATGGTGGTGGGCAGACTACACTACGGTGCGATGGCCACGTCAAAAATGCCTGCGCGATGGCGTACATCATCACCTCTGCAAAGACAAGGAGCGAGTCGCAGGTGAGTGGACAGATTGAGAATGCAGAGTTGCGAGCGTTGTGAGTGTGCGGCGGCGCGCACCGTGGTTCATCGCGGTGCGGATGTTGCGCTTGGGGCGAAGGTTCTTGGAGCGGTCTGCGAAAAAATGGAGGTTGGGGTTAGGGTTGGGATTTGGGTGGAGGGCTAAAAGGACCAATGTGGTTCAAGTCGGCGATCGGCACCGTAATTGAAGTCGTAGTTGCCGCAGGCTGCGCAAACAAGGAAGATGCATACGTGAGCCTAGGCGACACTACAGTGCTGAGGACCGTGTTCGATGTGGAAAGGCGTACTCAAATAAGCGTACAAAACATCGAAGTTGCAGGTCTGTACACGAGCAGGCGTGGTGGTCAGGTGGGGGTTTGGGGCGTGGGCTGGGCGGGTTGGATGGCATCCGATGCGATGCGGACCTCCTGGACGCAGTACCTGCAAAAGATCAAGGGAGCGAGGGTGAGGGGTCGGTTCGGGGCGAGATGTGTGGCAGTGGGTCTCGGCGCGCGAGTCGTCAATCGCACCGGATGGACTTGAGCTGATCTGCGCACGGCAATTGGGCGGGTGGTGAGCCTTGGGCAAGTGTCAACTGCTCAAGTGAATGCAAGGGTTCAATACGCCGCTCGTGCCGGCAAAGTGCTGGCGGCCGGCGTCGGTGCTGGGCATGGCAAAGAAGCACAACCGGTCAGTTTTGGCGTGGGGTAGTTGGGGCGTGGGGCAGTCGGGTTGGCGCATTCGAGAATGGGCGTGCGCACGCGTAGAAGTCGCTCTGCCAAAGCAAACACACATACGCCAGTAAGAGTAGTGCACAAGATGAGGGTGGTGTTTGTGGTGGTGATTGCAATGGAGGAAAGGCAGCGCACCTCGATCATCATCGCCAGACCCCGACGAACCACGCGATCGCGCTGACGCCTGCAAAAGACAAGAACAAGAATGTGCAACTCCTCCAGGAGTGGGCAAACTCACGAATGTTCGAGAGTTGCAAATCGACAACGCACCTGCGGAGCGACGTCTGCATGCGCGACGTACCCTCGTCTGCGCACGGCAACGGTGGTGCGTGAGTGCCAGGATGAGTGTGCTGGAGAGGCGGCAGGGTTGAAGCGCGGCTGCGTACACGGCACGCGCTGCATGAGGCGAACGTCGAAGCGAACCTCGTCCCATTCGACAACCTGCGCAGGCAAAGCAGCATGGTCAAGTAAGAGCAAGATTGGCATGTGGTATTCGAATGTGCAACGTGTTAGCACGCACCGTGCCCTGGATCTGAAAGTAGGGCAGGCCGACCTGTAAACGGTAAAAGGAGCAAACGGTGAGCAATTGGCTCGTGGATTGCCAGGAATGGCGACTTGGGAATGTGTGTATGCGCATGCGTTGACATACCGAGGTCTGCCACGTCTGCGGCGAGTTGAGGATCAGATTGTTGAGCGTGTCACGGATCCGCGTGTTCTGGCCGACGTAGGCATCTGCGCAGTTCACGGGTGGACTCGTGAGCCGACAAGCGGCGTGTGCGCATGCAAGCGTGCGTGCCAAGGTTCGATCTGAGAATGCAAACCCGGAAAGTGATGCGTGACCGCATCTGCGCACGCGCACGGATTGGGGACGCTCAGGGATTGCGACACATGGGTGGGTCGTTGGCGTGATGGTTTGAGTGACGGGAATGCGCACGATGCTCCGAGTAGTCCTTGAGCTTCTCCGGCGACACGGGGGCGCCAAAGAAATACTGCAGGTTTTGAAGGACGTCCTCCTTGGAAGGCGCAAAGGTGCGCGGCTGCGGCTGGGTGTTGAACTGATCGGTCATTGTCACGGATTGGAGGATGCGCTCCTCACTTGGTAAGCTGGTCGGTGCTACGAGCGCACGAGACGAAGGGGGTGGACGAAAGCTAGCGGGAGCTTCCTGATGCTAGTGGGTTGCATTTGCGCGGGTTATCCCGTGGGCGTCAACGCACGCGCATGGAGACGCCACCGTCTGTGGCGTGGTGGTTTTTTTGTCGCGCGTGTTTGAGGTTCATTGAGTGTCACGTATCTGCAAACCCGCCACCACCACCACCAACCCGGCGCACGCACCACCGACGCGTTTACAAACACACACACACACACACACACACACACACACTCATCCACACACTCACCCACAGGTGCACGTGCGTGCGCTTTAGACACGCCCCGCGGCCGAGGACTCGTGAAAGGGGTGGGTTTCCGCCAGCGAGGTTTCGCTTGCAGCCGACTCGTCGTCATCGGCCCTCGACCACGGCACGCTTTGCACAACCGCCAGCTCCGTGCCGCTTCCGGAATGGGACGTGTTCATCGAGTCGATGCAGTCGACTTCGCGCATGTTTACGAGCGCACGCGACGGTCTAAACCGATCCACGACGCGTCGTGTGCCTGGCCCATCTGGTCCATCGCCACCACCGTTGGGTCCTCGCGTATGGCCGGACGATCCGTGCGCGTCGTGATAGAGCTTGGTTTCAAACTCGCGCAGCCGCACCGCCACGGCTCGAAACTCGTTGACCGCGCCCCAGGACTCGGCCACCACGCTCAAGCTCGCAAAGACCTTTTCAAACGAGTTGCTCGTCTGCATGAGCGTGCCAAGCGTGATCCGCCGGTCTGGGTCCGATGCAAAGAGCAGCGGCGCCACGAGAAAGTAGGGCAGAAGTACCATGACCTGGTCGTAGAGGCTCAGCCACGTGTTGAGCAGCGAAAAGTGGCGAAAGAGGGCGTGGTAGTTGCGGTACAGCCGCTTGAGCGTCTCCTCAAAAAAGCGCCACGGTGCATACTCTTGCTGCTCCGCCGTCTGACCCACGATGACCGCGGGCGTGGTCTCCAGCAGCACCAGGTCCTTGCGTAGCAGCGCTTCGACGAGCTGGTTTTGCACCTCAAGACCCACGAGGTGCTTGCCAAAGACGACTGCCCCTCCTAGCCCACCGACGGCCGCACCCACCGCCAGAAGCATGAGCCAGCCGTCTCTGACGACGCCCATTTCCACAGGCGGAGCCACGCGCTTGCTCAGGTCGAGTAATATGGGCGTGAAGACGATCAGCGTGAAGCAGGCATCGAGCACCGTGGCGAGGCATCCCATGAGCGCACTCGCAAAGCGCTGCGTATCCTCGTGTGCACGCTGACTGGCGCCTTCGATGGGCTCCTGTCGCGCATCCCATGCGCGCAAGTAGCCGCGCATCAGCGCCATGCGCCACGAAAAGGCCCATGCGGATCGCATCCACTTGGCCGCGGGACTGGCCATCACGAGCGGTGCCACAATCCAAACAAAGCGCATGAGCTCATCCGCCACCCGCAGGCGGTAGTCGGCAAGCGTGAGTGGACTCGGACCATTAGGCGGAGCAGAGGGTGCAAACAACCCGCTCCCCACCTCGTCGCCCAACGAAGACGCCGACACGTCGCTTGCGTTGGTGCCATCCTCGAGGAGTGCCGCAGTACCGGCACTGGCCATCAGGTCGTAAAACGTATTGTACCACTCGTTAATGTCACGCTTTACCCATGCGAGAAAAACCGAATACCCCACGACGCTCACGAGTCCAATCCAAGCAACCCCACACGTGATCCAGTTGCGAGCACAGAAGAATTCTCGAAGCATGTCCACGCCCCTTTTCGACACGCTCCCCTACACACCTACCCGCGTCCCGACAACCCGACGGCACATTTAGCGCGCCTAGCGTCGCCGTTTCTTTTGCATTTGCGCGAGCCCCGCCTTGGTTCTCGCCACCGATTGCTTCAAGGGCTGTGCAATCGTCTTCTTGGAGGAAGGCCCTCCGCGTTTGCGAGGACGCGTCCACACCAGTGCACCCTTTGGGCCCATCTCCTCATCGTCCGCGTCCCACATTTGCGTCCAGCCCAGGTTGGGGTCTAGTACGTGCGCCACCGTCTTGGTCCACGCAACCTTGCCCTCCTCTGAAGACGCCGTGCGGCGCCAAAAGGCACCGTATTGCTCATAGTCCGCTTTGATCAGGACGAGTGGGCGCTCAGCCGGTGCCAGTGGCACATCGTCCGGAAGGCCACAGCACATCACCGGGTCGGGATCGGGTACGAGTCGAAACTTTGTGTGAAGCCTTGTACGCAAGTCGTGAAACCGCACGCGTGTTGGATGTGTGCTGCAACCATTGTCAAGAATCACCGTTGCCGTTCCGATGCGCGTACCATGGACGTTTGCGACGTGCCATTCGCCTTCCAGGTCGTTCATGGACACGAGGGTCCCTTTGGGAATCCAAGCCCCCACAAGACGCAAGGCCAGGGTGGCACACCAACCCGCAGTGTGCACGCGGTTTGTTTTAAAAAAACACAGGTCCCCACTACAGGCAACACCCGTGTCATTGTCCCACAATTGACAGTCTTGGCACCTGCATACCCTTCCACACACCCCACACCCCACCTCCCCCCGTCCCAGAGTCCCAGTCTCCCTGTTCTTCAAACCACGGCGCGGTTCTCTTTTTTTTGTCGCAAGCTCGCGATGGCGGCATGCCTTTATGCCTTGTTGGCAGAGAGCTGAATGCGTGGCGCGTACAGCATCTGGTTGGTCTTGTTGTCCGTAACCGACGTCTTGAAGTTGAAAAATGGCTCGTCGGGACTCTTGAAGCCTCCGAGCAGGCGCTGGTTTTCGATTTGGCCAACGCCGCCCAGTGCCGAGCTGACGCGGTTCTCGGCACCCTCGCGAAAGGCGGGATGGTACCCACGCAGGCGACGAAGTCGTACGAGTGCCTTGTTGCGCACCTTGAGGATGCTTTCCGACGCTTCCCAAAGCCCAAAAATGGTCATGAGCAGCAGCGTTGCAAAGAGGAGAATGCCACCCGTGATGAGCGTCCACCAGCGTGCCTCGCACGCGCCTCTGGAAAAGTCGTAGCCACTGTTTGGAAAGGAGGCACAGTCTTCGTTGGCCTTGTCTTGGTTGAACACCGAACGCACGTTGGCATAGATGAGGAGCGGGAGCGAAAAGAAGATGACGAGCACAACCCACCCAAAGAAGAGCGTGGCACTGAAGCACCCCACGCCATTGATAAGGTGACGCTGGAGCGCCACGCCGATGACCAGACCGACGGCGACAGTGATGGCCAGGGTGGCCACGGTTTGGTCATAGACTTGCTCCGAGAGCAGCGTCGGATTGAAGGCGGGTGCCGTGATACCGGTAACGTCGTCCGTGTGCATCTTTTGACCCACTATACCCTCGGCCCACGCCATCCCAAACCTGGCTCCACTGATGGCCTGGCCCAGGATCATGACCAAGCCACCGATGATCAGCGGCCAGATGAAGATGCCGTACAGGCGGCGAACCTTGGTGGTGTTTTGCACCATCATCGGCTGATCGATGATGCCAGTGTCGGTGGCACGGCCGCTCTTGCCGCCGCCGCCGAGGCGGTTGCAGGCATTGCAAATGGGATTGGTAACGACGCCCTCGATGAGGAGCACGGTGATTTGGACGACAAGAATTGCAAGCTCGTACCAAGTGGCATCCCAGTCGGCCTTCCAGCCACCCGTTGTGCCAAGGTAGCCCCACGTGTTGAAGTGGTCGGGCTTGCCGGCTTCGCAGTCGGGACGACCCATTGTCGTGTACACAAACCCCCATGGGAGCGCGAGGAAGAAGAGCCACATCAAAAACGAGACGACAACTGCCAGTAACGCAATGGCGTAGCGCTTCTTGCGCGAGGTTGCGCTGGTCGAGGCCATGACGAGCGAATCGCGCACCATGCTGAGGCGGTTTTGGGAGATGGTGTGCGTCTCCAGGAGCACGTCGGGCAGGGTGGCCTCGGCCAGGAAGAAGACGACCGAGTCGGCGCACAGATAGCAGCTCGCAATGAGCATGGGAATGTACGCCCAGACCGCGTAGCCAAAGCGCATGCCCAGATACATGCGCGCCTTGGTGTTGTAGTCGACATTGTGCGTGCGGTTGAAGCCCTCGGCCATGGGGTACCACGCAAAGCTGGTAGGTCCGGGCTCGATGCCCACGAGCGGGATGCCAAAGGTGCCTGCCCACGGGTCTGTGCCCGAGGCGGCAAACTGAAACTGCGCGAGGCAGTGCGCGTAGAGTTCGAGCTTGTGGGCGGCGCTCAGCGCGTCCAGGTCCACCTCGTCTTTCCCAGCGGCCTGCGTGAGGGCACCCTCGCACTCGACGTTGATGTTGTCCAGTGGCCAATCGGCACGCGTATCGTCGTCGTCGTCCTTGTCCTTTTTACCGGCAATGAGCGTCTTGTAAAAGGCGTTTGCCACCGGGTCGGCCGTGACATCCGAGGGAACGTGGCCATAGATGATGTCGCAGCTCGTGGGCACGCTGCTCCCGGCCACCTGCTCGAGCGCACCCCTGGCACTTGTAAAGTTGACGCCTCGTCCGATGCTGTCAGCAGTCGGGCTGATCGTTGACGTGATGACGGACGTGGTCACCTCCTTGAGCTCCCAATTGGTAGTGGCGCCGTTGACTTGGTAGGCGTAGTAGAGCCCGTGCACCGAGACGGCCAGCGTGTTGCGCAGGTTGCCGAGCGACCCCGTAAGCTCCTCGTCGGTGCCGGAGCCAGAACACCCGTTGTCTTTGATGCCCGCACTGATCTGGTCGGCGGTGATGACCTCGACGCACGTTCCAAACTCGTTGGAAAAGTCGGTCACGCGCGTGGCGATGAAGAGGTCGTCGGCCCGGTACTTGGCGAGGGCCATGATCTGAAAGTAGATGGCAAATGCGCAGGCGACGGCCGAGAGGGCCGCCCCAATGATGACGGCAATGCGATACATGAATGCAAACGACGAGGACCCAAGCGGGTGGACTTCTTCCCGAGACGCTTTCCGCCACGCCTTTGTGCGTCACTCGTATGTCCACATACATTCCTTGTTGTCGTCCGCTTCCTTATCAATTCTGCAAAGGGTCACACTTGCGTGTACGAAGGATTGCAGCACCGGAATTCTCATGCCTCGTGCGTGCCAGTGTGGCGGGGCAGCGGCCAATAGCTGCCGCCTCAGAAAAGGTGGGACCATAACCCCTCGATGCGCATCGAGGAGGTAGTGTGGCACTGGGTGCGTGCGTCGTGGGCGTCGCGTCATGATTGATGCGGCCACTCTTGAGCAACGACGACAAAGTCTAAGGGCCCTTCCTCTCCTGCCGCCACCAATCTTGACTACGCCGCCTCCTGTGCCCACCTCGGTCGTCTCAAACGAGATGACCGAGCGAGTCGGAAGTGTCGCGGCAGCACGCCGCTACGTGAACACGCTGGGCTACGGCGCGATCCAGCGCCTTCGAAAATGGGCCCTCTTTCGCCAACCGAATTACTGGTACATCTTCGCAAACGGCCTCCAGGTCCTGACGTGCGTTGCGGTGCTCGTCGTCGGAATGCTTTGCATACAGGAAGCGCGAGCAGATCTCAAGGCCAACGTGTCCAAGGATACCGCGGACAAGACAAGCGCAGTGACCGTGCACCCGTGCGGCTACCCGGCGCCAGACATGCTGCACCTGCTGCGGCTTCAGGGCGTCTACGAATCTGGGCTCGGGCTGCCGCAGCTCATCGAGCCCGATTACGAAAGCTGGAATTTGCGCGTGCAGGGATCGCTGTGCGCGACGGACCCGTACTGGGACTTTGCGGGGAACGATGGGAGTCGCGATACAGCGACCGAAGAAAAGGCACAGCTGCTGCGCGGACTTGCCACAATTACGCACAAGACGCATCTCCAGCCCAGGGACGAGAACAACGAAGCCAACCTTTTGAAAATCGAGACGGAAATGCTCAACGACATGTGCAACACCCAAGCCAACCGCTCCTACTCCAAGCGCCTCGAGACCGCCTTTGGCGATCCATTCACGCGCATTGCGCGCGCCTACCTGGCAGCCGCGCCTGCGTTTCGCGCCTACGAACTGTCCAAGGGCACTGCTGGAGAGGACCCCAGCTGTCTCGGCAACCACGACCCGTTTGGGTATGATGCTTCTGGGACCTCCGTGTGTGGCAACGGCGACTACGTCACTCTCGTGCTACAGCGCGCGGGGTCCTGGGCCAACTCGGCGCGCTTGGCCGGTGTTGAGGAAAACGCCTTCAACCTCAGAACAGACGACTGGCATTCGACTTTAGCGATGACGTCGGGCCCGCTCGAGATGCTCTACGCGCTCTACGCGCTCTCGGTCATCAATCACATTGACAAGTCGGTGAACAACGGAAACTGCTTCAAAAACAAGGACGCCGAGACCGCGATTGCAATGTGTGAAGACTTGTATCCTGATACGGTTGGTTTGAGCGCTGTAGCAGTACCAACGCTCGACCAGATCAAAGCGGCTTGGGGCACCAAGGTCTTTGATGTCAACTACTACAAAGCGGGCGACTATCCCATTTCTCACGACTACAACTGCTTGGAGCCTACCATCTCGGGCATCATACTCGCAACGAGTGAGGCGGACACTACTCCGTCCCCTCCCGCGCCGCCACCGTTTATGACCCATCGAGGCGCAGAATCGGCAAGGTTTGCCACGATTCTTCTTGAAAATACAAACCCCTTGGGACCCGTACACGTGCGACAGCACACCATCGGCTCATGCGCGGCCACGATGCAGTACGGACTCTACGACCAGGAGCGACTCTTTGGTGTTCCAGACGTGCTGCAACCCTTTCAGCACGACAATCGTCCAGACGCGTCCCTGCACTCTTTGGGAGGCACGATTGCCAAGTGGTGGTACCTGGACCCACTCGGCAAGATGGGATCTGCATCCGAGATACCCGCGGTTCGACTCGAATTGTACCTGGCCTACCGCCTGGCGGCTCTGTCGCTATGGGGCTCGCTCGTGGCCGTCGTCACCGGCTATTTCATCGGCCGCTCGGGCGTGCCATTCGGGGCGTCCGTCATTGCCATCGTCTTGCAAGCCAAGAACCCGAGAGGCCGCTCGGTCACCATTGTGCAACCAGAAGCTCGATCCATCTACCAGGACTTTTTCACGTTGATAGCAGCCATCACTGCGCTACTCGTGGCTTACTACACGATCTTTGTCGACCCGTCGGCACAGTCCTACTACCCAACGACGCCCAAATGCGACGACTTCATCTTAACCAAGTCCCCCCACTCGTCCGGAGGGGCCTACGTCACCTCGTGGGGCAAGCGCCGCTTCAATCGCTACTCGGAAGCGATACTTGGAGTCGTGCTCGTCGCAGTGGCAATCGTGCCACTCGTCTACTCCACCACAAAGATTCTTGTGCAGTCGCGCGCAAAGTTCAGAAAGTCCAAGCGCATCGGCATTTCGATGCTTGACACGTCCATCAACGCGGTGTTTTTGGTCTGTGCACTCACGATCATAGGTGCACAGGCGGCGAATTGCATCAATAGCGGAAACAAGTGGCTCAACGAAGCCGTCCTGTATCCACACGACACCTCCATGCGAAACGATCGCTTGTCGCGCGATTGTCTGGCAATGGTCTTGGTCAGCTTCTGGAATGGACTCGCGTTCGCGGTCAATCGGGCCAACTGGGTGGTGCGCCAATTCAAGGCCATGGTGTACCATTACGCCTTCTTTGGCGGGTGCGTGTTTACCGTCTCCTTGAGCCTGCTCAGCTACCTCACCCTCCTGCCCGATGAATTCGAAGCTTCGCACCCATTCAGCATCACTCCGCCCGCTGACGGACATCGCTACAGAGCGCAATGGGTGATGTTTTCGGCGCTCGGGGTGTACGGGGTTGCAGTCGTCGTCGAATTTTTGAGCATCATGACCGAGTTGAAGGGTTCGACGGACGCGGGCGGTGAGCAGGAGGTTGCGTTTAATGCCATCAAGAGGAATGTCGAGGCGGCGAGTACGAATTCGGCCTTCGACGCGGGCGGCGGCTTCTTCAAGCTTGAAACCGTGCACGTAGACCCGCGTGCACTATTGTCGGGGGCTGCGCCTGCGCCTCCACAAACGCGTGCGGCCGCGGCCACCGTCTTGTCGCGCCTGCCCCTCTCCAGCGAGCAGCGACGGGTACCCATTGGCACGCGCAGCCGCGGCCAGTATGCGCCCATGACCGCCACGGCGGCACCAATGCCACACCTCAACCTGCGTCACTAGGAACCCGCCTCCAATTCTCGACACCAACCGCGTGCCCTGTCTGTGTCTGTGCGTGTCTGTGTAAACGCTTGGTAGAATTCGGGATCTTGTCAAAAGAAGCCCCACAAACACGCACACACACGCACACACACGCACACACACGCGCACGGTCACACGTTTGCGCTGTCATCGTAGATGTTTTTAAAGCGCCTGCCTTGCGTCTACGACCTGCCGGCCGACCCGGACCAGCCGCGCGAGTGCAGGTTGGAAATCATGCTAAAGTCTTTGCGGGCACCCGTCTCGCAGAAAGGCCGTTCGAGATCCGCCTTCGAGCTGCAATGCCCTCGGCCGGATCGCTGCAGACGGCAGCCGGCCTCCTCGAGCATGCCACGCACGGCGAGCATGAGGTACGAGGCCTTGCTGGCAGGGCTCCAGCCAAACTTGGTCGAGAGCGTCTGTGCACACAGGCCCCCGGCGCTGAAAATGTAGCTACCGACGAGACGAGGAAAGTAGTTGTAGACAAAGGGCGCCTCGGTCGGGTAGTTCGGCGGAAAGACCATACGAAACTCAATGTACTTGAGCCCGCGTTCCTCAAGCTGCTGAGCCAGGGCGTCTTGGGTTGCGGTCGCGTCCCTAGTCCCTGCCATGTCGTAATACCACTTGCCACTCCACTCGAGCGGGTTGTCCTCGTCGACCAATGAAAACTCAATGCCAAGCGTGTTGCGCGTGTCCTCCTTCTGGCACCGCTCGAGCTCCTTCATAACCCGCGGAACGCATCGAGGGTCCAATGTGATCTCCGTCTTGGCCTTTTTGGCATTGTCGGATTGGCCAGTCTCGCGATTGCGCTTGGGTGCCATGTGTGGATGCACGCACACACACACACACACACGCGTGGGGTGGCAGAGGGGTTGGTTTGATGACTCCGTGCGACACAAGCCGCAAGGTGTCTTGGAATTGGTGGGGGGGGGAGAAGGGGAGCAAACCATTCATGCAAGCACATGTTTGTATTTTACAATTGGAGACACATTCCAAACTCGCGGGTATACACACTCGACACGCTATACGGCCGGCTACTGTCGTCATGGGATCTCGACGGTTCTAATCCTCAAGCTGCTCCGCCGTCTCATCTCCCTGCTGCTCCTCGTCCTCCTCGTCCTCATCGTTCTCGCCAAACAAGGCACGCGCGGAGATGGCCGAGTCGCCGCGCGCGGGAGGCAGAAGGTCGGTCGACGTGGACGGGCCCGAGGACTTGTTGCTGGAAGCGCGCTGAATCGGCGGCCCGGAGACGGGCTTGGACGCATTGGTCGTGTTGGAAGACTCATTGTCGCTCTCGGACTCCTCCTCGACCGGGGCCTTGCGCTTGGACTTGCTGGGAACCTCTACCGGCTCGGCGGCGGCCGCGGACGACTGCTCTTCCTTTTTTGCCTTCTTCTTGGCGGTCAGATCCTTGCCCTTGGACGCAAACACTGCCTTCTCGTCATCGGAGAGCGACTTCCAGTGCGTGGTCAAGCCATGGGACGTGAACAGTGTGCCATTGTCCTTGGTCAGGTCGGGAACGCGCTTCTGCTTGCGGGGCTTGCCACCCTTGGTTTGGACATCCACCAGCTCATTTTGGTGGTCCGAGCGGGCACAGTCGGTCTCGTGGTACGAGGCCGGTGGCTTCTCCTTGGACATGATCTGGCGATGGGCCTGGTAGGCGCCTACCACGTCCTCTTGGTCGGCACGCCGGCGCTTCTTCTCGGCGGCGTTGGACGTGTTGGTCGCGTTTTGGACTGCCGGCTCTGAACGCGATGCCGGCTCGGGGATGTCGTCAAAGTCCATTGGGACGTTGTTGGACGCGGTGTATCCAAACCCGACACGGTTGATCTGGCGCGCAGCCTTTTGCTTGCAGCGTTCGAGAATGGACGCCAGGCGATCCTCGTCGTTGCAGAGCACGCTCATCTTCTCGTAAAAGTTGTTGAGCGTGAGAAAAAGTTCGGCATAGCGACGGTCGTTGGCCACCGTTTGGGCCTCGAAGAAACGGAACGTCGGATCACGGTTGGGCGAGTTGGACGACACGATGGCCGTGGACGACTTGGAAGCGGTGGCAGACGAGAGCGACATTGGGTTGCGAGTAGAGTAGCTGGTGGTTGGTTTGCGAGTGTACTGCCCACATCCCGCAAGACCCTTGCTGCGCCAACGGGGTGCTGCGCACGGTCTCCTAGCTTGTCCGGGCACTGGGGGGGTTGGTCCCAATGGTCCAAATAGGGGGGGTGTTAATCAGCGGACACTACAAATGGGGGGGGTAAATACCGGCAATCATTGGGACGTAACCAGGTCCCCCCCCCAGTGCCCGGACAAGCTGCGAATCGACGCCCAGGTCCAAGTTGGGTCCAAAATCTCCTTGCGGCATGTGGAACAAGAGTAGAGAAACCCTCCAAAGGACAAGCATGCCAACCACAAAGCCTACGTCGACCATTGCCAAGACAATCCACAAGTCCAAACCCAAGCTGGTGGCGGACAATGCATCGTCCAAGTCGGACGAGCATACGACGACAGGCGATGTGGAAGACGAGCGAAGTGGGCTCGAGGAGCACAAGGTCTGCCGCGAGGCCAACGAGTTGGTCAATGACTACATCAAAAACCTCAACAAGGAGTTCAAGCGCGGACGACTGCTTTACGTTCAGGAAACGACTAGGTTTAGAGCACGCGAAAAGGGTCTATGGGGTTGCGTCGAGCGAGGCATTGCCAAGCGCTTCTTCGACAACAAGACCGAGCACCCGGATTTGGTGGCCTTTGTCAAGACAATAAAGGCCGAATACAAAACGTGGAAGGCTACACAGCCCCCGGAGGCAAGCGAGGAGCAATGGCAACCGTACCCCTTTCGTACGCGGCGCGTCGATGCGCTCAAGCCAAACGGCAAGCGCAAGGCGGAGACCAATCCCGCCAGCGAGGACTTTGTGGACGAGCCAGAACAGTACGATGATGAGGTGTTTGACCAGGGAACAAACGATCCCGCTTCTGATCCGGAGAACGAGAATGACGAGAACGACGAGCATGTCCAATGCGGCAACACCATGACTGCACCCGTGTCTGAGCATCTCGAGGACGAGACGGATGTGGTGGACACAAGCGAGTCTTACCTCGCCCAACCGGCGCGCCGCGACAACCCCAAGGGAAAGCGATCCCGCTTCGACAAGGCACTCAAGAAGGGTGGCGGGGGCGACAGTGCGTCGTTTCTGCGCTTTTAGGACCGGCAGGGTTGTACATATTCAAAATGTGCTCGGGTTTCTAAAGGTTGGCCAAACCCTTTGAAGAATTTCTAATACTGAGGCATTCCCTTTACTCTTGAACCGCCGAAAAGTGCTCGGGTTGTCGTGTCAAACTTGCACGTGCAAGTTTGACATGACAACCCGAGCACTTTTCCACGCGCAAAAAGTAAAGAGAACGGCTCAGGGTTAGAATTTTTCAACAGGGGTGGTAGAAGAACCAACCAACCTTTAGAAACCCGAGCACATTTCTAGTCTTTTTCTAACTCTGAGGCGTTCCCTTTACTCTTGGAACGCATAAAAGTGCTCGGGTTATCGTGTCAAACTTGCACGTGCAAGTTTGACACGATAACCCGAGCACTTTTTCGGAGTCAAGGAGTAAAGGGAACGCCCCACTTCTAGAAAAAGATTAGAATAGTGCTCGGGTTTTTGTGTCGTGGCACCTTTGTGATTGCTGAGAAGCCCTCAAGTAGACAGCCTTGCGGTTTGTGAGTGCTGCGTCAAGTATCTCACAACAAGGCCACGCACAGAGCCAACCATGCCCCTGCACGAGTTTCCAAAGTGCTACGACGATATCAAGGAACTCTTTGAGAGTTACGCCCAATTGGTCAAGGACAACCGACGGCTCAAGGCACTCGTCGACAGCGGTCTTGGTGGTGCCACTAAGACCAAAGGGCAGCCCAAGACCTCCAGCGGAGGATCCTCCTCCAGCAGTGGGTGGTCGACTGCTCCGTCGGTGACCGATGTCGAAAAAATGAAGTCGAAGTCCAAGCCCAAGCCCAAGCCCAAGCCCACACAAGACTCGGACGACGATTCGCCGCTGCCGCGCAAGGGCGAGCCACACGTCAATGGCAAGGGGCCCAAGACGACCGGAAAGAAGAGGCCGGCGCCCGACGACAATGAGGGACCCAAGCCGCCCAAGAAGCGGAGCGCCTACAATTTGTTCATGGGCGTGCGCAATTCCGAGTTGCAAAAGATTTTGGCTGAAAAGGGCATCAAGATCCAAAACAACACCGATCGCAGCGAGTTGCTGACCAAGGTCGGAAAAGAGTGGCGCGAAATGGCCGATCAGGATAAGGCCGTGTGGCAGTCGAAGGCGGACAAGATGAATTCGGAACTCCTGGCCGAGTACGAGGCCAAGCATGGCAATTCCGCGATGCTCGAGGACTCTGACGACGAGTAGTGACAGACTCCAAGCACGCGGAGTCGCTAATCGTGTGTGTGTGTGTGTGTACAAGCAAGTGTGTGTGTGAGCGTGGTTGGTTGGGCACGGGTGTGGATACGTTTACAAGACAATTCGGTTTCCTGACGTCCACAAACATGAATGACACCGACTGGCTCTCGCCCGCAGTACCCCCACCACCACCGTCCCCCATCTTTCCAGAGTGGGCACCTGCACCGTCGCAGCCAGCCGAGGGTATGCAACGACTCGACATTGTGGTTGACGTCTTCTTCCTCACGACCGCCGCGCTGGGATTTTTGCTGTCGTTTTGGTGCACAGGAAGCCTATGCTTTTGCTTTTCAGAGGTCACAGAAGACGCGGATACGCCCACACTCGAGGAGGGAGAGGAGATGGTACAATCGCCACGACCACTGCCTCAACCACCATCCACGCCTCCCGACGACACTGAGCCCTAATACCCTCGACAAGCGGTGTAAGTTGGTCGTGTAAGATTGAGTCAATTCTAAAACACACACACACACGTACACTCGCCATCGTTCTAATCGTGCTCATCAGCGTCGAGATCGATGCCGGCACGCTCGAGTGCGAGCGCAAACTCTTCGTGGCTCAGCTCGTGCAGCGACAGCTCCGCGCCCGTCAGCACGTTGACCATGCCGAGCTCACGCATCGCGTTTCCAAACATCTCGTCCTCCCTGCTGGCCGAGCGGCGCTGAAAAGCGGCGACACGCCCAGCACGCTTCTTTTCCCAGCCGCTCATGTTGAACTTGGTGTCGGGCGACTGCCACATCTCGCGTGAGAGACCGATAAGTTTGCGGAACCGCGCAAGCGAGGGCTTGGACACGCGCGGGTTCGTCGCTTTGGACCACGAACGCTGCAGCAGCTTCATCGACGCCCACACGAAGCGCGTGTCAATGTGCTCACCCTCTAGGGCCACCGGCAGCGCATTGGTGAGCGCCACGCCGTTGCCGTGGGAGACGAAGACCTGGTCGGGTTTCTCGAAGCCGACATACTCGGTGCCATTGTGCTGCTTGCCAAGGAGGAGTGGATGGGTGCCAATCATGAGCATGTTGCCTGCCCCGACATCGTCGAGCGCCTTCTCGCAGGTGGCGGAATTGCCGCCGGCGTCGCAGGCGGGCGACAGCCCGAGGGCAAAGACTGCCACTTCGAAGCGTGACTGGAAGTCGACGTCGGACTGCATGAAGCGGACGGGCGCGTGGGGCATGTCCTTTGCCATAGTGGGATGCACCGAGGGCGCATAGCCAAGGTGCAACAATTGGTCGCGGCTAAAGTTTTCGCCCGCCTTGAGCATGCCATTGATGGCCTTGCGCGTGTCGCCGACCGTGTCGGTGGGGTTGTTTTGGGCGTCTTTGGTGAATGCGGGGACTGGCTGCCAAGGGTACAGGCGTTGGTACTCCATGGCGATGCCACCCTCGTCCGTGCGCTTGAAGGCTCCCGACTGCTCGACAATGTGCTTCTCGAGCGGCACCACGAGCAGCGCCGACACGGGACGCATCGACGCGTTCGGATCGACAAGCGTCATCTCGTTGATCCCTGGTCCGTTTTTTTTGTCGCGCTCCTCGTTGGCGAGCCACACGTCGGCATACGTCGGGCTGCTGAGCTCCTTGTACCAGGCGGGCATGGGGCGTGCGTCGACGATTGGAATCTGGGGGAAGGCCTTCTTGTATTGCTTGGCATCACTGGCGCTCAGGTTGTTGGGATCGGAATACTTGCTCGGCATGGGGATGATGAAGGGCGCATGCTCCGTGCCCTCGGCCGACAGCACTTCCGCAAAGTCATTTCGAAGCGGCGAGGCCACCAGCTCCCGTTCCACCGTTTTGAGCCACTCGCTCGAAACGCAGGCCCGCACGAGGCTGAACGGGTCGTTGGCCTGGCCCATGGACGCATCGGGCAGCTCGCTGGCGTTCTGGCGATACGGCAGCGGTGGGCCGAGCGAGGCCACGGGCACCATCATCGAGTGCCCGAGGCACAGCGGGTGGGCGCCATTGGGCTTGCCGTCGGGCGGGTAGACGAGCTGGCTCGAGTCGGCCGTGCTCGGCACCGCGTGCATCTGGACGGCGTTTTGCGCACGAATGCGGTCGATGATCTCGTTGGGCGATGCCCCGTACTGCGTCCCGCCCATGTAGCCCCTCTTGGTCAGGGCTGTGAGCGGGTCGTCGTCCTCGGAAGGCTGGCGGATGGTGAGCACGTCGCGGTACTTGTCGCTGCCCAGGATGTCGAGCTTCTCCTTGGCGTCCATTGAAAATGCTTGGTCGCCCTGTGCGTTGGTCACCAGTCCCTTTTGAATGCCGGCAATCATGCCGTAAAAAAAGGGGTCGACTTCCACGCTTTGCGTGTGCGGGTCGTGTAGCGGGTCCTTGTCCGACGCAGGCTTACCACCAAACGGCAGGGTCGTCGACTTCTTGTCGATCATCACCTTTTTGAGCGGCTGCGACGAGTAGAGCGTGTAGTCGTAGCGTTCCATTTTGGTGATGCGGTCCTCGTTTGTGAAGCGCTGCCACTTGACCTTTGCAAACTTGGACACGGCCGCCTTGGCCTTGCCCACTTGTTTTGCAAGGTCGCTATTCTTGGTCTTGTCGGCGGCCGCCCTCGCCTTGTCGGCGGCCAGCTTGGCCTTGTCGGCGGCCAGCTTGGCCGTTTCGCCAGCGCTGGCCTTTGCGAGCTTGGCCTTTTCGGCGACCGCAGCGGCCTTGGCCTTGGCCTTGTCGGCAGCGCCTGCCGCGGCCTCCCGTGCCTTTTTCACCTTTTCGCCAGCCTTGGCCATCGCCTCCTTTGCCTGCTGCTTTTTACGCTCCCACCACGCCGGTGCGCCAATGTCCACCTCGTGCTCCCAGCCGACACCCGCCAATGCGTCAATGTGCTGCACGGCAGTGATCATGTGCTCGTACATGGCAAAGGTGTCCATGTCGACGTGCCGCAGATCCACACCCTGTTCAGTCGCGTGTGCTTCGATCATTGCCCGTGCCTCCTCCACGCCCTCGGTCTCGTCCAAACGTTCTTCAGCCGCCTCTTCAGCCGCCTTGTTGGCCGCATTCTTGGCCGCATTCTTGTCGGCACTCTCGCTCTTACGGCGCTGCCACCACTTTTTGATATTTCCCAGCGTCTTTACTAGTCCTTCGGTGTCCACCGGACGATCGGCACCTAGACGGGCCGCCAAGGCTGCCACGTACACCGCATCTTCGGCCAACCGTCCCGTGTCGATGATCTCAAACGACAACTCGTCCATGCAGGCACCGGCCACATCCTCCTCCACGGGCAAGGCGTCGCAGCGCGCACCCACAGAGCGTGCGTTCGATCGTGGCGCCAAACTGGTCCGTTGTGCCGCGCTCACGAGTGCGTCAATGTCGAGACCACCATTGGGCGCATGCGTCGGCTTTGCACGTTGCGGGGTAAAAACGCGATCGCAACGGTCGGCATTGGAGGGCGCATCCGTAGACGCACGGATGGGAGACATTCCCGGCTTGAACCGAATAGCGTCCGAGAACAGTGGTCCAGTTGCAAGACCAAAGGCCTTGAATTGACCAGTAGTGGTCTTAAGCGCTTCCGACGTTTTGTCGGCAGCGTCGTTGCGAATTGACATGGTGACAACGCGCACAAGCACGCGCACACGCACACGCACTTGTGCGCGTGCTCTTGCGTCTTGTGGCGGTGAAGGTTGGGTAAATCACGCGACCCCTACCCAGCCACTCGATTCTCTTGAGCGACTTGCGCGTGCGCTAGTGCGCGGGGTACATGGAAACCGCAAGCCAGGAGGTCCGCCGGGAAGTCCGCCAGGAGGTCCGCCAGGAAGGCGTTGCGCACCTGTCACTGCAGCAGCTGTGGATGCTAGATACTCCACAGACACGCAACCAGCGACACGAATTTTCAAAGCTGTTGGCAAACACGCGTGGACTCGACCGCAACGGAAATGGCGACACGGCTGCATTTGGTGCAACCCATTCGGAGGCCGCCGGCGTCTTTGGTTGGCTAGATCCCGACGTCGTGTGTCTGATTTTTGGACAGTTACTCAGCACGCGTGGCTATGTTCGTTCAAACAAACGCGAATTTGTAGACAACGTTTACCGAGTACCGGAGACCGAATCCATCATCGCCGCCGTCACAATCTCTTCTCGCATCGGAGATCGCGAGGCGCCGCTACCTCACAAGGACGTATTGGACGCGACCGTCCACGTGCAAGACCTCGCACAAACGTGTCGCTTCATGAATGCGTGCATTAGACTGCACGGCCACGCTCTGCTACTCGAGTTGGCGGCAGCACGCTGCACCAGGCTCGCGCCTAGCCTCTCAATTCCGTGCATGCTGCAGTGCCGTGCTCCTTTTCCCACTCCGATGCTCGCGCAATTCTTTCAAGAGGAACGGTCGCGATTCGACTTGCAAATGTTGGAGAGCGCACTGGCGTCCATGGTATCGCATTGCGGAAGCGAACACTGCCGTGCGGTCCGCTGTGCCTACAATGAGCGCCTCGCGAGAGCCGCGTACCTTGCCGAACTGAAGCGGTCCCCAATTCGTTTGGCCATACTCGAAACCAATCGACCGTGCGTCAAGGTCGTGCACGACGGGAAAAACGGAATCTTGGGAACGCATCCCAAGCGATCAGACTGTGTGATTTACACCAACGACGACGATCGTATGCACGTTATCGTGTTGTCCGACGATACTCCGCTGCAACTCGACCCTTGCACGGAGCTTCGCTGTGTGTGGCGCGTGGAACTGCCCAAGGTGCCCACTTTGCCTCCAGACACCTGCTCACTGACGCATACGCCGCCCTACCTGCCAATGGCGCCCATGCCAACCTCTTGGACCCTTTCACAACAGCCATGGCCCGTCTTGTACACGGCCATCAGCCCTTGTGGAATGTGGATTGCAATCGTACGCGCGCAACCGGGAACTCGCGAACGGTGTCACGTTCCAGACCACAACCTCAGCCTGTGGAGAGTGGGTGGAGGCAATGCGCCTCACGTCTCCTTTACATTGTGCGACGGTGCTGTCCGCGATCCGTGGTTTAGAACGGCAGTTGTCGATGCGGACGACGCCGAAGACGGCGTTGCGCGCGAGAATGCGACAATCTTGTGCTTCCACGGAACAATGTGGGCGCCGATGGATCACACAGCGCGCCCGGATTGTTGGGAAACTGTTCAGGTCGTCAGCACAGAACTGGGCGGATCAAACATCCACACGCACATCGTCTACCAGTTTTGCATCGAAGACGGGTCGTTTAAAAACGCTCCCGTCCACCATGGGCGCTTTCCGTGGTGGTTGGGTCAGTGCGTGCATCCAGTGGGTGGCATACTCCGTCTAAATGGTAACAATGCCGTCGACACGCTGGTACACGACGCCGAGAACGAGGCGGCCATACTCTCCGTTGCCGACCGTGGCTGTCCCGATTCTGTGGCCGTCTGCCTTCTTGGAGGAGCGCACGTGCGCGGCTTTCGCGTCTTGGGTGTGGCGCAGGCGGCCGTTTTAGATCTCTGCTACCACAACCGCAACAATAACGACATTACCACGATGTGTCCAGTTACCTCCATGATATCCATCAACGGCGCGCAACACCATCTGATCCCACATCGCATCTACCTTGCACCAAGGGGAGATGTCGCCGTGGTTTTGATGGCTCGTATTGGCATGCCGGTCGGGGTGGATTACACGCTGAGAATATATGGCCGGCGAGGATCAGAACGAGCCTTCAAATGTTTGGTACGCATGGACCTCAACCTCTCCATACACCGTTTCCGAACGGATCATTCCTTGGCAAATGCGACCGCCGGCCAAGCGCCTAGGCCCTCGTGGAGACTCAATGTAACGCGTCCACCTACATCGACCGCCTTCTCGCCATGCGGACGCTTCCTGTTGCTAGGATTTTCACAGGGATTGCATGCGGTAGCACTAACCATTGCCGGACAACCGGGCGTCTCCATGCACACGGAACCACCCTCCCATGCCGATGGCGGGGTGTGCGTGGTCGACTTGTCCGAGACTTGGAAGTGCCAGCTGACAACGTCGGCTTCTACATACGTCACCAATTCTATCGCATGGATTGAGTGCATGTCCAACTTGGTACCGTATCGGATGCGGTGGACACATGCCGGTATTTGGACCAACACGCGACGCGGCACTCTTTTGCTTGGTACCACCGCGTAGACACTCGCGTCCTTGGGATAAGCTCTGGCGCGCGGCATGCAAGTACACAACCCCCTCTCGCCGCCGCAGCCGACGCCCAAACACGGCCCGTCGGAAATGAACGGGGTGCCCAACCAGCAGCAGGGTAAATACCAGAAGCACCCGGCTCCTACCGGTGGGTTTGTGGCCGACGCGGACTTTCTCGTGGGTTACGATACCGAGCGCAACATCCTCGATCCGGACTACAATGCAAGCCGAATGGTGTACGAGCCGTCGCCGCTCGCGGCCGGTCCGACCCACCAGAGCTGCTCCTCGGGCTACATCACGCTCGGCTTCAACCTGGCGCTCCACGTGGCCACTGCCATCGTGACCATCGTGGCCGCTGCTGCGCACCTCCAGGACGACGGCGCCAGCAAGCATCTGACACCGACACACCGCGAAGATTATGTGTCGTCTTGGTGCATCGTTGTGCGCCCCGGCCCCTCAAACCGCCATCACCTCCCAAATGTTCAACCCCAACAACTCTCACCAGATGATCGCTGGCGAAGTGCTTGCGGTGTTGCTGTATGTTTTGTGGTTTGGACTCGTGCGCCGCTCCTTTTCCAACCCGCTTCCGGCCATCCTTGGCGGTGGCGTCTTTTTTGCCGTCTTTGTCTGCACGCTCAAGCTCTCCTACTACCTCGAGATTGGCTCGATGGGCTACCTTGATCCCGCGGACGGGGTGACCAAAAACGCCAACGCCCACATGAACACACAGTACGACGGCAGCGGCTGGGCGGCGGCGGCGCTCTACCTGCAGTGCTTTGTCATCGCCTCAATCTTCTTCACCCCCGCCTCCGGAACGTATTTCAAGCTTTCCCAGATTGAGAATTCGGTGCTGCCCGTGCTGCGCCGCACGCGGTAAGTGGCCGAATGTTGCATTCACAAGTCGCACAAGTATGTACACCACGTGTTTTGCCTGGGTAGTCATGAAGCGCCAATCAGCGTGGCGCGGAGCACTTGTTTTGGGAATACCTCCCCCCTCTGTGTAAACGCGTCTTGTGCGCGCGCGCGTGTGTGTGTGTGGTTTGATATGCTTTGTTCTCTTGTCCTATCAAGTAATGAGGACGCCTGGGTTCTTGGTCATGGACCCGTGCGCGCAGAGCGCTCGGGAAAACCAGGCAGGATCGTACGTCTTGTGCATTTCTGCCAAGAAGCTCGAGTCCAATTTTGAGCAAACATTCTTGACCCGTGGCGGATCGCTCGGAGCGTGCGCGGCCCGCGGCGAGCTCGATCTGTCGCTCTCGCACGCGGACACGTCCACGCACGTGCTCCTCACCGAGCGCCTCGACCAGACCATCGAGATTCCGATTCCGGACGCGCTCGTCACGAGCGAGATTGCGCTGACTGCACGCACGGGGTTTGCCAATGACCTCGAGACCAATGGTCAGGCCCTCGGACCCATGCTCTTCTTGTCGGACCGCGCACGCATCAACATGACCAACTCGCGCATCGGTGCGTCCATCAACGGGTCTGTCGTGACGACGCTTTCGGGACAGGCGTCGATTTCCCTCAAGAATGTCTTCAGCGAGCCACAGAGTCTCGACGACGTGCTAACGGCCAAGGACACAGATGCCAAGTCTGTGCTCGAGGGCGCAACGGGCTCGTCGACCATCGAGGCACAGTTGACCGGAGAGCTGCTGAAAAAGACCAAAGTGTTGGTTCCCGTCAACTTTGAGTCGATACCAATTCGTTATTCCAACTGGGAGGCACACCAGGCCGTCGTCTCCGTCCACGAACCACGCGTCTACCGCGTCTGTGAAGACGGCACGCGGTCGGGGCCGATCTCGATCGCGTTTGTCAACGACAAGGCGATGGACGTTCAGCTGGCAAAAGTCGAGCCGTTACTCCAGGGCATCTACGACTCAAGCTGGGAGACGGCACAAAAGGTCGTCTTCAAAAAGTCGCCGAATCTGACCAAGTCGATCATGAACGTGCCGTGTGGACTAAACGCCTCCGGATACGCACCTGCGGCGGCGGTCAATGACACGCCGCCGGGGTATACGGACGCGACGCTCGAGGCCATCCTCAAGGCCTGCCTAAAGGTCGAGTGCACCGATGCGGAGATTGCCGACATGTCCACGCGTCTGGCGACGCCCAATCCGAAGGCGGCCATGGAGTTTGCCGATGTCATGGCCAACGCCATGTCGGCATTCTCCGCTTACACGATGCCCTACAGGATTGATGGGGCACCCACCATCGAGCCAATGGGACTCAAGATGGTCGAGGCCGAGTCGTGGCGGGCCGAGCCCGTGCGCTCAATTCTGCAGGCGGACGATTGCGACGGCTCGGCCTGCTCGGCCATCTCAGTGGTCGCGCGTGCCGCCGTCCTTGCAGAAGACCCGGAGCTGAGTCAAAAGTACCCGCACATGGCCGCACTGGGCAACTCGCTCGGTGCGCACTACGTCTTTGGCACGTGCGTGTTGGCAGCAAACGCAGGCCACGCCGATGCCGCAAACGAGCACGAGCAAAAGATTGCGGGCCATGCGATTGCCTTGGTAATCCCAAAGGTGCACTTTCTTGCGGCCCTGGACCGGGGCGCCAGTGGCAACCTCGAGGGCACGCCCGTCGTGCCGGTCGAAAAGCGCCAAGAAGCGTCGACGGCGCGATTCGCGGCGCTCTACCCATCCGACCTGCTGCTTCGCATGCAGCTCTCGGGCGAGGACGCTCCCAGCTTTACGAGCACCGAGTCGCTCGTCGCCTCGCGGTATGGCGACGTCAAGCACGGCTTTCAGCCGCTCGCACTCGAGGGCACGACGCTCGCGAGCGCGTGCATGTACAAGCACAATCTCGACGAGCGTAAAGCTCGTTCCGAATCCTACGCGCGAGACAAGATTGTCGCCACTGCGCTGGCACCCAACGTCACACGCACGCACAAGATTCTCGATTCGGGCGAACAGGGATCCCACGCCTTTTACAATTCCATGGTCGAGCTCAGCCTGAGCATGCGGCATCCGCTCTTTACGAGCGAGGCACTGCGCTCCCTTGACCTGGCGTCGCCCCATTATCGCTTTGCGCGACCACGGGAGGACCAGCCCATCGCGGTCGCCGGCGCCTCACCCGAGAACCTGGCCACCGGAAACTGGTCGATGGTGCCGCTCTGGCAGTCGGGCGCGACCGAGGCGAGTGTGCTCGACCTGGCTCACGCCGAGGCGGCGAGCAACGTGATGCCGATGCGCGGCAAGCCGCTGGCGCTGCAGGCCTCGCAGGTCGAGAGCCTGAAGAAGAGCCTCATGCTCCTGGGCGCGTTGAAGGGTGTCCTTTCCGAGCGTGACGAGGCCACGGGAGTGCCGGTGCACGGAACGCGACATTTGATCTCGGCGGCGGCGCTCATCGGCAACCCGGAGGCGGTCAAGGCCTTTGCCAAGACGGTGGCGAGCAACGAGGGAATCACGGGCGTGGTGAAGGGACTTGGTGACGACGAGGTCGTTTCTGGAGTGGCGGTCGACGAACAGGACGTGGACGTCGGTCGTCTGATTGTGGTCGAGCTCAACGTTCCGCTCGCGAGCGCATGAGAACAAGACCCCTCCCTTTGAAACGGGCGAGTGTGATGGATGCGTGTCATGGGTGCGTGTGATGGGGATGTGTGTGTGTGTGTGTGTGTGTGATGGGGATGTGTGTGTGTGTGTATGACGTCTATTGCAGTAATAAAAAACCCACACAATTCAAAACCGGTCCCAGGGACCCAAACACCGGTCATTCTGGTTCCCTTCGCCACCGTGGCAGTTGGCAATTTCGATCAAGTACCCGTCCCACGTCACATCGTCCAGCGCGTGCAGCGTGCCCGACCGCAGACGCCGCGCCGCCGGGTTGACGGGCCAGGTATTGACCTTGGGGTCCTTGCCGAGGATCCAGAACAAAAACGTGGGGGCGAATCGAAGCGCGAGTTCGGCGGGCTGCGGGAGGTGCAGCGAGACGAGGCTCTGCGACGGCAGGATGGCGCCAGGACCCATGGAGGTCGAAAAAAGATCCTTGGGTTTGATGTCCATTTTGCTCAGGACGCTGGCCAGCCCGTCGACGAGCCCGATTTGCCAGCGCAGAAGGTTGAGCAGCACATTGGTGCGCATGCTCGAGGCAATCTCGACATTCGGCTCCACGATGGAGATGGCGCTCAGGACGCTGGCAAAAAGCTCCAGCCCCCAGCGCTGCAGGTCCAACAACCTGCCATTGCCGTAAACTCGACGCTCGCAGAGCAGACGGTCGCAAAAAAGACGATTCTGACACAACAGACCGAGCTTGCCCGAGAGCGCTCGAAGAGGCGATTGGACCAAGAGCTCGATGCACACGCTCTGGTAGCCAAATTCGACGACGTTGGCGTCCTGCAGCTGTGGAAGTTTGTAGACGGCCAGCAAGGCGTCGCCGAGGGACTTGAACTCCATGTCGCTGAAGCGCCCGTCGAGACCGGCCATGCTGACCAAGTCCATTGCGCCCTTGAGCTTTTTGCGCGCGAGGGCGGCGTCCAAGGCGAGGTTTGTGTCTTCGTACTCGTCGCTTCGGCTGCGCACGTGGCGCAGCATGCTGGGCACGGACATGGGAATTGCACACTCACTGCTCGCGCTCGCGTGTGAGCACACTCTAGCGGCACTCGAATTTGGGGTTTTGAACGCTTGCGCGCAATGCGAAATACACACACACACACACACACTCGCACAAGCAGATGCACACGCACAAACACACACACACACACACACCAATCCGCGTGTGCGCTCTCAGTTTGCCACGGGTGCCGGATTCGGGTCGCCCCGTTTTTCCGAAAGGTCGCACTCGGTTGGCAACGGCGGCAGCTCGCCGCCGGCGGCGCTGATCCACCTCCGACTGGCACGGATCAAGCCCCGCCTCAGATCCATTGAAACGGCATTCACGTAGGCCTCGGTACGAATCTTCAAGGCCAGCGGCGCGGTGTCCGTGGGCGTGGCGCTGGTGGTGCTGGTGGTGCTGGTGGTGGCGGTGGTAGAGCAGAGGTCGAGCTCGCAGTCCACATCGAGATGCGTGCCGCACAATCGCCCCGCCGTGCACATTGACGTGGCGAGCGCCATCCGCGCCGCGGCGGACACGGCGTGAATGTCGGCCTGGTCGTCTGCGGATTCGTTCGACGACTCGAGGCAGCACGAAAAGACGAGAGGTGTTTCCAAAGTCCCATTCGCAAGTGCCTCGTATGCCTGGAGCGCACAGGCGCGATGATGGGCACCGTCGGCAGTGCCAGCCGTCTGGTCGGCCACCTTCTTCAGTGAATAATAGTGCTCAAACGCTTGGACGATGGCTGCGTCATTGGCTGCGTTCAACGTTTCCGAGGTCGGGGTCGCCCTTGTCGTCTTTTGGATGGTGGACAGCGCGGCTTTGGCCTGCTGCGCCTCCAGAATTGCCTCGCCTGCACGCTGCGTGGCTGCAGTTGCCGTCTCGGCCAGTTGCAGGGTTTGCTCTTCTTTTTTGAAAAGGTCGCTGCGCAGATCGTGGATTTTAAGGTCGAGACCTTTGATGATGACGTCTGCTTCTGCACCCCTTGCCACTTCGGCATCGACGGCCGCCTCCGAGCGCTGCAGCGCGACCTTGGTCTGTTCGAGCTCCCTCTTCGTGGCGTTCATATCGTCGACACCTACCTGCGCGGCCGTTGCCACCTCCTCGGCTTCCTTGGCCTGCTCGGTTAAGAGCGCGTCGGTCTTGGCCTCCGCCTCGGCCACCATGGCCAGCGCCTCGCGTTTGATGCTCGTGGTCGCCGTCTCGGCCAGCTCCACCGCCGCCTTGGTCGCCTCGAGCTCGGTCCTGGCCTCCTCGAGCTCGGTCTGCAGCGCCGTGTGCTCCGCCGCAGCCGTCTCTTGTCCGCCACGCAGCGTCGCGAGCACCTCCTCCAAAGCGGCGGTGCGTGCCACCTCGTCCTCGTACTTTTGCTCGAGTTGAAGCGCGCCCTGGGCCTGCATTGCAAAGCGTTGCTGGTCGTAGTCGCTCACCTTGGGCATGGCCTCGATATCGACACGCAGGGCCGTCTCTCGAGCTTGCGCTTCCTTCACCTGACCGGCAAGCGCCACCATGCGTGCGTGCGACGTCGACCGCTCCGACTGCAACGCCGCGTTGCCGCGTGCGACGCTCTGTTCGGTGGTAGCCAGGCGATCCGAGCACTTTTTGAGCTTGTGTTGGAGGTCGTCAACGATGCCACTCAGGCGCAGGACCTCGGTCTGCGAGCCCTGACTGCCACCCACAATGTAGCCAGCACGCAGCATCCGGTTCCCTGCCTCTGCCGTCGCACTCTTTGCGGGAAAGCCGCCGTTTTCCGACTGTGGTAGGCGCATCGTGGGTAGCGTAAACTTGAGACCCTGACTGCCCGTTGGCAGGGCCAACAGCGGAGCCGTCGCCTTGGGCGGGAGGCTGAGGTCAAAGTGCAGCCCGCCACCGCCCCCACCGCCCCCACCGCCCCCACCACTCGTGGCCGTGCTGCCAGGCGTGCCCATCATTGCAAATGCAGAGGGCGTTGTGGGGGACGCGGGTGCCACCGCTGTGGCCACCGCCGGTGCCGCAGTGGATGGCACCTCGTCGTCGGCGGGTTGGTCCAAAGATCCAAAAACCGTGCGCAGACTAAACCTGGTAGCCTCTTCCGCGACCTGGCGTGGTCGAATGCTCATGCGGCACGGGTCACGCTACGGCACACGGCGGTTCCAACCATTCCCCCTTGACTAGATCCTCAAACCTGACCAGGTTATGTGAATCTCGTAGGCGCCTCGTGTGCAGATCAGAGCGTCGCTAAGCACCAGTCGACATTTGCTGTACCAGTAGACACTGCTATAGAGAGCCCGTGACAGGTCCACATGGCGCTTCCGTGCGTGAACGTCGAGGAGATTGTCGCGGAGGCGAATACAGAGCTCGTCGACGAAGCGGCCAGTTTTTGCGCCTTGGGTGGCGGCGAATCTGCGGGCGTGCTTGCGCAATGGGACGATCCATCGGGCGTGCGCGTGGATCTTTTGGAGTCTAGTGACGTGTACGCGACGCTGATGGCTGGACTCGCGCGGGTCGAAACCCCTTACACCTTCAAAGGGGCCATGCCAATGCGAAACGCCCGACTGCTGGCACGAACGCTTTCGCTGGTGGCCAACACTTCGCACCGCATCGAACGAATCAACCTTCCGCCCAAGCAGGTGCGACAACAGGCACTTTTGGCACGGCTAGCCGTGCTGCCATCGATGATTTTGGCCTCTCCAAAGGGCGAGAGTTTGCAGTTGCGCGCCAAGAATGCCACAAGAATCGTCGGCTTTGGCAAGGACGAGGCCAAGGCGGCGTCGTTTGCGCAACTCGTCTCGCGTCTAGCCGCGGCCGGCGAGTGCTTGCTCCCAGACCAAACGTCGCCCAACAAGTACGCGCTGGTGGACGAGTTGCTCTTTTTTAATGGAAATGTGGCCGAACTGCGCGGCGTCGACATTTTGACGTCGAGTCTCGACGCCGCGGGTGCTCTCCCAGCGCCGTGCCGGGCATTCCTGATGCTGCACGCCACCTGTCGGCATTTGGCTTGGAACTGCACCGAGCTAGTGCGCATTGCTGCGCTCGCAGCGGGCGAGGCGGCCGAAGCGCTGAGGTCCAAAGAGGTTGCCGAATCGCTGCACTTGCCAGAGGCGGCGCGATTGGTCGATGGCAGTCGCTCCGATTGTCAGTCGCTCGAGCAGCAGGTGCGCAACCTGCTGTCCGAGATACGACAATTGGAAGTCGATCGGGACCGCGCGCAAACGGTCGAAGGCGTTCCCATTGTGGTAACCGAAGGCGTTGACCCACGAACAAGGCAGCGCGAGGCGGTTGTCGACGCGCTTCGACTGGTGCTATTTCAACCAAAGGGCAGCTCTTGGCGCTTTCCCATCAAACGCGACGAGATGGAGGCGCAGCTCGCGGCCTTTTCCGACGACGAGTACAGCGCCAAGTTGGCAGCAGACATTCGAAGCATCCTCCTGGGAATTGAGGCGTACGAGATCAAGACTGGACAGTCCTGGTACGAGGTTTCGATTGACGATACAAAGCAGCAGCTGCAGGATGCCGTGTTGCTGTTACTCGCCCCCGGAACGGATGAGGACTACAATCTCCTGTTGACAATCACAAACGTGGCCATCAACAATGGCGACGGCACGCTCATCGACATGGGCGACGAGCTGAAGCGCCAGTTTTACGAGGATGGCGACGGCGACAAGAAGGCGTGGCCAGAGCTGTACGATTTGGTCGCGGCCTTTGAAAACGTCTTCTTTACAGAAAACTTGTACCATCGCGCTGGCGACCCGGAGCGGTTTCCGGCCAACGCCTCTACAGGCCAAGACGGGTGGAAGGGCGGCGGCGATCCGGCAGTCACCTATTTTTCCGCAATCGAGACGTATGCCGGCAAGTGGCAAATCTTGGGCATCCTGCTCGTCCCTGAGGGTGCCGACTACAGCACGATTGAGGCGCGCAGAATTGGGGCGGAAAACGCACTCTTACGCACGCGGGACAAGGAGGCGATCAAGGAGCGGGCCCGCAAAGCGGCCGAGGAGCAACTGCGCGATTACGAACTCGTTGCGGCACGCGAAGCGGAAGACGAGGTCATCTACCACGGCATGCGGTGGCTGTGGCACGACCCAGACAAGACCATGGCGCAGCTCGCAGTGGGTGACTACGAAGTGGAGGGGCTCGGCAAGGGCCACATACTCGGGTACAGCGGCGATCTCCGCCGACGCTTTGAACTGGCGCTCAGGACGATGAAGCGCTGGGAAACGTACCAGCGAGTAAACGTGTCCCAAGAGGCAGAGTTGATCAATGGCGTTCCATCTTACAAGAACGGCGTGCCGGTCATGATCGAGACAAAGACAATTGAGACCATGGAGTCGACGACTGCGCTTACAACCAACGAGAAATTCTTCAATGACACGGTCAAGGAGCGTGCCGCCTACCTCAGGACGAGTCTCAAGCGCCGAATGGCAGTGGAAGCTCGTGACGAGCTCCTCGAAGCGTTTCCCGAAGGCACAACGGAGGAGTCCATCAAGGACCAAATCGCGACATTGACAACGGAGAAGCTGGACGCGGCGCTTGCGCAGAGCGTTCTTGGCATGCCGTGGGATCCACAGGCGACGGTGGAGAGCGACGAGTGGCGGTACTTTTGCCGCGACAACTTTCACTTGAAAAACTGGCGGGTGCTTCGGTCGGACATGGCACTCGACGACGTGAGCCTCTTCTTTGGTGCCAAAGCAGCGTGGCTTGGACCCGAGGGCGACCTGCCGTGGTTTGTGCGCGCGATGCACTACCGCGTCAAGTTTCTCCTGAGCCGCAACCTGGACGTCTTTTACAATGAAAAGCAGCGCGGCATTCTCTGGGGTCCCACAAACGATCCCAACGGTCCCTTGCACACCGAGTACCTCAGAGTCGCAAAACTGCCCAAGCGCAAGAGCGAAAGCGACGAGCCCTGGACGGCCCGCTCGTGGAGGCAGGCGCTCACGGCCTATGTCGACTTCAAGTGGAAGCGCCCAATCAGCGACTCTGCGTCGGAGCGCTGCTACACGTTGATCGACACTGTGCTACTGAACAAGCTCAAAGTGCCACTCAACGACAAGGGCACGCGAATGCTCCCACGCGACGCTTGGCCAGCGGCGGCGGTGCAAGCGCGTGCCGGACTGCTGCTGGGCCTGCTCACGCCGGTGATGCTGGAGGCGCCCGGCGAGAATGCATGCCAGCGGAAACTCAACGTGCCGACCCCGATGGCCGTCTCGATGGCCTGGCCGCTTGTCGCGTCGTTTACAACCGGCGTAGTGCCGCCGCCGCCGCCGCCACCGCCGCCACCGCCGCCACCGCCGCCGCCACCGCCGCCACCGCCACCGCCGCCGCAAGCGCCCATGATGGGCATACCATCGCTACCACTGCCCCCGCGTCCGCCTCCGCCCTTTCCCGGAGGTCAAAGTGTGCCCGTCGACCCGGACTGGAACCCCTTGTGGAAAATTCCGCTGATCACGGTGTACGACGCCGACGACCCGCTGCCGGACTGGTTTGCAAAGGCCTTTCGCGAGCGTCCGGGCGTTGGCACCATTGGCAAGACAAGAAGGCTGCCAACGGCACCCGCCGGTGGCGCTGGGGGGGGGGACAAGAACGCCATGATGGAAGAAATCCGAGCCCGGCGGGAAATGGCGGAAGCGAGGGGGCCGATTGTGGATCCGCTCGAGAAGAAGGAGAATGCGAGAAAGGCGGAACAGGCGCAAGGCGGCGGCGACGGCGCCAACGCGCGACGGGCCAGCGACGCTCGCCGGGGCTCCTCGGCGGATCGCCGCGCATGGTTCGAGGCTGGCAAAACGTCGCTGTCGGTGTCCTTTTCTTTGCTGGGCGTGGCCACGGGGGCTTTGGCTGGCGGCGGTCGCACAAGCACGCAGGCGGCGCTCGCGGAGCGGATTTTTTCCACGATTCGCGTCGAGGACACGCACGTGCGCGAGGCCACGCGGCGCTTGCAGCCCCAGCGGGCCACTCTGTTCGACGCCATGGAGGTCGAAGTGCGTGCGCGTGCACAGGCGCTCGACGGTGCCGCTTTGGTGGCCGCCTCGGCGTGACAATGTGTCGGGGAAAGCGAGCGTTGGTGTGTGTTGGCACAGGGTTGAGAATGGTTTAAAAAACGACCAGTTTATATACAATACACCCCGTCTCACGGCCCCTCGACGCGCTTCAGGACCAATACCGTCTCACCAAAGATCGGAACGGTAACCGTGACGCTCACAGTGTTGGTTTCACGATCGAGGCTGGCGCGTTGGATGCTTACAAAACGCCGCGACAGCGTCTTTTCAAAGTCGGGGTCGAGCACCACGCCGCCGCTGTAGGCCTCGGCATGCTCCGCCTTGAGCCAGCCGCTGCCGCTCAGCGATCCCCCAATCGGAGCGCCGCGCAGCGAGATCTCGGCGTGGCGCGTTCCCAGGTTGAGCGCGACGCTCGCGATCACGCCGTACATGCCACCTCTGAAGTGCTGCACCTCATCCGCAACGAGCCCCATGCGCGAGAGCAGCCCACGCACCGCGCCGCCACCTCCGGCACCACGCTCAAGCTGCGTGGATTGGGCGACGAATGCCGGCGACATCACCCATGCGGCGTGGGTGGGAGCGAGTGCGAGGACAAGCAGCAGCGAGGTCCTCGCAAACGGCATTGCGGAATTCTCGCACGCGCTAATCTCCCTGGACGCACTGCCCTGGATTAGCGCGTGTCCACTGACCACGACGTCGCATGCTGAGCCACGAGACCTTGGCGGCGATCGGCGTTGTTCGCGATCGCACAAGGCAGCACGTGTCCATTGCACTGTCTGATTTGGATTCGCTTACAATCGCCTTGGCCGCTGGCAGTGTCGAGTCCGAATCTTTGGTGGAGTACATGCACGACGGGTCGGTGCGCACAGACGTGCTGTCGGCCATGTCGCACCTGGCACTGAGCGATTCTGACTTTGTGAACCTCTACGGACGTAATGGACCCAGCGTCGGGCATGCAGAATCGGCAGGTACCAATCACCCACGGATTGCCGAATACGAAGCTTGTCCCGAGGCAAGGGAACTTCGCGTGATGCTCGAAGAGGCGCTTCTAACCACGCTTTGCGAGGACGTCCAGGGCAAGCTTTGGCGGAGCAGTGCGACGACTCGCCTTGCCGCCTTGGTGGCGCTGTGTCGCACAAGTGACGCGCAAGGGTGCCTCTCCTCCATTGTGGGAGGCATGGTCGCAACGGATGCGCGACGAGTTGACGACCTGAAGACACGCATTGAAGATGGCGGCATCGACGTCATGCTTGTGAGTCAAGGGCTGAGGGCACTCGCTTCGTCCACTGTTTCTAGCTAATTCTCGAGGGTTGTTTTAAATAGAAGCGTTCATCGGCAGTTTACAAACACACACACACACACACACACAAACACACACACACACAAAGACACACACAAAGAGTGTCTCAAAAAGAACAGAGTTGGCGTGCGCTCGTTTAGATCATGTTTGTGCTGCGCAGCGTCGCGAGGCGGGTCTTGATCGTCTTCCAAACGGGCTCAAACTTTTCTGGCGACACGTAGCGAGGCGTGCCGCGTTCGCCCTTGAGCCGGTAGGCTTGCACAACTGCGGCAAACGCCTCGTCGTCTGTCCAGTATTTTGCCCATGGCGACGACTTGAACATGCGGATGATATCGGGCTGAACGAAATCCAACCAGCTGTTGATGTTGGTGTCGCGCTCCTCAATCGACCTTGGCGTATCTTCGTCGACCATCATCTCAAGTGCGGAGCGCTCCTTGTACTCGTCACAAGGCCGGGTCGACGACGACGCTGGCATCTGCTGAATGTTGGCCGTGATGATCGAATAGACGGCCTCCTCGGTGTATACCTTGTCACGCTTGTAGCGGCGCCGAAAGTCGTAGTCGTCACGCGCCACCAGAACTCGTAAGACCTGGTTCAAAAGGTCACGGCCACAGTCGCCCAGCGGGTGTGTCCTGAGCGCAATCGAAATCTGTTCAGCGTGGTGGTTTCCAATCTCGGAACGCGCCCATGTGTAGAGCGACACGTGCGTCTTCTTGACGAGTTCGATTTCGGTGTTGAGATGGACGTAGTCGGAAAACGCCAATCCTTCCCCGAGCACCTCAATCTGCGACGCTCGTGCAATCTCGTCGTAAACAGCGAGATCGACCTCAACTGGCAGGGGGATCTTTAGCTCGCGTTCGCGCAGCTTTTTCAGATACAGGCCGTGCAGCTGGTTCACGAGCCGCGTCTTCTCGATGCTGTCGTCCATATTGCGCAACTTGGTCGCCGTTTTGAGAATCTGCACTCGGCGCTTGTTCCAGTCGTTCTTGAGCCGCGTCTTCAGGCCAGCCGACAGCTTGGTGCCCTGTCCCCACAATCGCACCGCCTCCGCCTGGGCTTGGCCGAGCATGACGTCGCCATCAATCTCGCGAGAGATCAGCAGCCCTGCTGGGGTGCGCTCCGAAGGATTGGATAGAGGATACCGACCATCGCTCGTCTTTGGAAACGCGGCGGCAATCTGATTCTGCAACTGGCTAAACCTGGACATGGCCCAGTTGATCATGTCGCGCTGCTGATCATCGCTGAGCATCACCTCCCTTCGCGGCGGATTGTCGCTTCCGCGATGACGCTGTGACAGCTGTGGCCAAAGCGGGATCGGGTACGTTCCTGGCGTCTTCTTCTCGTAAGCGTCCAGGCTTTTTCGCAAGGTGTCAATCTGACTGTCGAGCAGCCGCGTCTGCTTCTCCATTGATGCCAATAACGCGAGTCTGATGGGCGCGTCAGGGCGCTGCAACACCGCGTCGCGCTGCCTCTCAACGCGTTCCATTGCGGGTTTGAGCAATTTGTTGATCAGCTTTGCGGTGTTGAATTTTGGAATGGTCAGGTAATCGTACTCCTCGTTTAGCATGAACACGTCGCAGCTCGGGCACTTTTTGTGCTTGTTTCCGTTGCGCTCCACGTTGGCGTAGGCGGCAATGCACTCGCGGTGGAATTGGTGGCCACACGATTCCAGCTGCTGGATGACGCGGTTCTCGGGATGCACGTCGTAAAACTCAATGGGGTTTGCCTCAATGCGCGCATTCCGTCCAAACACGCTCGATGCGTACAGGCTTGAGGGACCTCGCACACCCGATCCATCGGTCGATTGCTGGTCGCTCGTGAGCGCGTGTGCCTCCTCGAGAGCATTCTTGATTTGGTCCGCACGTGCCGGGTCGTTTTCGATGAAAATTTCCACGACGACGTACGTCTCGCTCGTCTCGAGCGCACCCATGGGTAGCTGTTTATAATCATACTCGTAGATTTCCGCAATGTCGACTACGCCCTCGTTTGAAAAGATTCCGCCCTGTCTCAAGGGTGGAATCTCGAGCTTAAAGTGGTGCGCGACCGCTTTGCGAAGGTGGTACCGGAAGCGGTTGACCGACGCATTCTGGCCGGTGCCCTGCATTTGGACCACATCTCCATAGATGGGATCGGCGGTGTCTTCAAGAAATGGACCCGATACGATCGCCCCGAATCGAATCGTGCGAGTGTGGTCGCCCTCCTTGGGGCCCGCAAGAGGATAGGCACATATCAAACAGTCTGCGTCCAACCCGTCGAGTCCTTCCGGATCGGGGCCTGTGGGCGATCCGGCGCCGTCCACGAGCGGACGACCCACGGGGACGCAGGCACGCGGGTGGCCTCGTAGTCCCAACATGGGAAGGGAGGTCATCGCTGGCATTCCCTCTTTTTTATCAATCAGTGATGTCTCGTGTTGGGGTTATCCAATCCTACACAAACACAAACGTAAACGTACCGGGTCAGACTCTATGACTGAAGCACAGACTCGCGCCAGGCACGCCAGTGCAGGCTGTCGAATGGCTCACCGCAAGGCACCGGCACCCACTCTTTGCGTGCCCTGTTGCTATAGTTTGGAAACTCCGCTGCCGGAATTCGGCAAAAGAACAGCTTTGCGACATCATTTGCGATATAAGCTTGCGCCCGAGTACCGGAGCGCAGCTCGTCGTCTTCGTCGTACCGGAGGTCGTGCAACATGTCGATGGCCACATTCTTTGGAAGCTTCCATTTCACACAGATCCGCATCGCGGGCTTCGGCTCGGCGTCTTGGAGACGGACGGTCGTCTTTTCAACCCAGATTTCAAGATGTTCGGAGCTAGCCCAGTAGCTCACAAACGTGTTTGCAAGCGCGCTGACTGTGGCCGGCGTCAACTCGGAATGGACCAGGCGAAACGTTTGAGACTGCAGGCCATGAAGGTAGACTCCCAAATTGCGACGCAGCGTTTCATACACATGGGCATCGGCTTCCACTCGTCCAACCGGCATCGACTCAATATCGTGTCGTCCCTGATTGGGAATGTGGACATTCTTGCAGAGCATGCTCCATTGAATGTAGCGTTCCGTACTGGACTCCTTCCACTGGTAGTGGTCTTCGAGGCGGTCGATGGTGATCCTGCGATTGAAGACATCTCCATTGGTCGTTGGTGGATCCATGGCACAGTACCACTCCCGGTACTCGCTTCCCGACAGGGTCCGGATGCTTAGGCCGCTGGAAAAATCCACGTCCGTGTCGGAATACTCATGTGGTCGCTCGCCAATGACAATCGGAAAGTTGTATTCACTCACCCGCAGGCTACCGATCCGGAATCCAAACATTGTCTCGTTTAGAGATTCCATCGCCCTTATTGGGTCGGATCCGGAGACGCTGGGTTCGTTGACCAGTCTATTGAACATCTCCACCATTGGCAAAAAGAGCCAAACGGGGTTTGCGTCATCGGAAGGCGTTAGCCCGATGGACAGTTCCGCGGTGCCACCCCAGCGAATCGTTACAATTGTGGCATAGAGTATGGGATCATCACCCCTTTGAAGATGGCGATTGGCTCGGAGACTTTCGTGCTCCATGTCGATCTTGAGCATCTCGGGATTGGTCATTGCGTCCACATCTTGGGCTCTGGTCTCTGGGTTGTCGTGCCATTCTGATACCCTTCGCTCCATGGCTGGAAAGTAGCCATTCTCACAGGCCCACGCCAGATACGTACCAAAGGCGTTGCGCATGTGCGATGCCAGAGTTGCTTCCGGAATATTGAAAAAATTACCCGGGTCCCGATGCGCGGTACCGGGAGACTCGCCGTCTTCAAGGATTTGGCCCTTGATCCAAAAGCTCCAACAAAGCTCGGGACGTCCGGTGAATCCTCGTGCTTCTGGACGAAGGGCGCCCACAAATCGCTCTTGTGTTTGTGGATCCGCCATGGCAACGTCTGCGGGGGTCTGTCCCGGAGGCGGCGGCGGGGGCGGCGGTTTCCTACCGCGTAAGAGCGAGTCCAAAATGTCCAAGCCTGGGTCGTGTGCAGACATTGGTACAAAAAGATGCCCCGTGTGGGGTTACAGTGTAAGAAACAAGATTCCGCCATATCAACTACGCGCGCACACCCACAACACACACCCACAACACACACACCCACACCCACACACACACATCTCCACCGCGTTGCACACAAAAAAACACACTCGCGTCGGGAGACGCCTATCGGTGCACTTTTGAGAGGTCGCATCGCCACGCCTCGTAAGCCGCTGGATTGTCATACTCTGGAGGCACAGCGGTTACGCTCTCTGCTGGTTCCGCGCGCCAAGTCGGCCGGTCTCCGTCTGCCATGAGGACGTTTTCAATCTCAAAGATTCTGCTCATCTCGGCGACCGTTTCCTGAAGGGATCTGGTCGACGCATCTCCGAGCAGACCCGAAGTGAGCAACGGAATGGCATTCCGACGATTCACAATCCACCAGCAATCGACGCGGGTCATTCCCCTAATCTTGGCTCTCGGATTTGTAAAATGCGTCGTGTACAAGCACGAGAATGTGTGCCCTGCATCGCTGATCACCTGAGCATCGTCGGAGACGGCACGCACCCGCTCTCGGAAGATGCGGCGCACGTGAAGTTCGAATTCGAGTTTGTCTTCGAGTGCATTCTTGATCCAGAATCGCCAGTGCAGAATCTTTGTTTCCCTGTTGCGATTGTGGTTAAACTCGACACGCACCCTATCACGCTCTTCGTCCGTATTGTGACTATGAATCGCCTGCTGAACGACTGTTCGTCCGAGGGCGGACACGCCGATCAACCGGCACTTCCATTGGTTGTACTGGTCGCGCGACAAGCGTGGCCACAGGTTCCGCATCCAGTGTTGGCGCCATCCCGAGAAGAAGCTCGGAAGGTCCTCGGCCCGTGCCCTTACCGAATCGATTCGGTGCATTTGGATGCACAGGCTTTCGTACTCGTGGATGCCACTCTGGGTCACAACGTGCCCGCTGAGGATTGGCCGAAACGCATTTTGCAAAAAGGGTTTGCCCATCATCTCTCGACCGACAGTCCACTTGCACGAGACGCGGTATGTAAGTTCGAGCGATCCATCGTCGTCATCGTCATCGGTGTCACCACTGCGAATGTCTTCCTGTGCATCCTCGTATACATCAATCGACGCGGGCTCGATTTTGATGTCGAGGAATTGGCACCACGCGCGCGGATCTGGCAAGTCGTGGTACTGCGTCGAGCGAGTCCATGGCGCATTCCAAAAACTGGCCACCCACTTTCCAAACGACTCGCGAATGTACAGTTCCAAGTCGCTGCGCTCTCCCACTGTCGCAACACTCTCTTTGACATGAAAGCTCCAGTTTAGCACCGGCTCTGGTGGATCCCCAGTGATGCTCCACTGCCTCCCATTGGGATTGACGGGTGCACCCAGGCCATGAAAGGGTGGATCGTACACAAAGGAAAATGGAAACCCCGCAAGTTGGCCAGGGAATCTCCACTTGTGCCAGCCAATGTCGGTCAGCTTTGGCATCGTGTCATTGTAGTTGGTGTCGTGTCCGGTTCCCAGATAGGGATCAACCCCGAAGACGGTGCCGTCCATCTCAAACCAGGTTTCCGCAGCGCGAGACTCGTCGTCCGGATTGTTCTGCCGGATTAGCCGAAGCGATCCATTCACCGTCTTTTCCGCCCACTCCTTGGCCTCAAACCATTCGTCCCGCGAGGTGGGTTTCCACCGGCAATCCACGCGTGTGACTGGCCACTCTTGTGGGCCTTCGTGCGCCCGCCCGAGGCCCCCTTTGAGATGATCGTGAATGGTTCGTACGAGAAAATTGCGAGGCGGAATCGTCCAAGTGGCTGGCACGTACGCGCTCCGACTTTTTCTGACCGTGCCTTCGACACCTTCCTTGACATGGGCCGTGATAAAATCGCGCGTTTCGTGACCCTTGATCCAGAGGCGCCAGTAGATGGCCTCGGTGCTTCCCTCCGTCCCGACGGCCTCGTCCATTTCCACGTCCGGGCGACCGGGTGGGTCGAGCAAGTTGCCTTTTAGTGCGGCATCGATAATGTCGAGACCCGGATCAAATTGAGACATCTTGTTCAACACACAAACGCATCTCGATTACAAAGAGTCCAATTATAGCTTATCATACAATGCGAACTCCTCCATGTGCCCACGCCTCCATGTGCCCACGCATTCTCGCCACCGCCTCTCCCGCCGTCGCTCCTCGCACTATACGTACGAATACGGCTGCCTGGGACCATTCTCATCGCCAATCTGGCCGATGCAGATGCCGTCGTGTGGGTGTCGTCGTGGCCACGCGCAGCGATGCACACGCAGCCAGCCTTCGCGACAGGCTCGGTTGTAGGCGCGCACCGAGGGCCAGTACCCACGAGCGAGGGCGGCGCAGCGGCGCTTGTGCTCGGAGCTGTCCGACGCGTACGTGCCATCCACGCACTCCTTTGAAGTTACCTCGTCCATGAAAACGAGCGCGAGGTTGCTTGAGGCGCCGCGCAGCGCCACGAGCGTGGCGTAGCGGCCCTCGTACGTCTTGTCGCCATCGACAAACGAGAGGTCGCACCGCAATGGCCGCTTGGTGGCCATCTGCGGGATGGTGAGCTTGGAGTCGCCAAAGGTCACGCCCGGAAAGCGCGCGGCTCCGTACGACTTGCGCAGGATCGCATCGGCTGCGCGGGACCAAGGCAGGTCGCCAAGGTCAAAGGACAACACTTGCGCATTCGGGACGGACTCGAGCAGCAGCAACGCGCTGAGACCGGCGTTGAAGCCGATTTCGCAGACGGTGGGCTTGGTCGCGCGCTTTGCAAATCGACAGGCGTGGTCGTGCATAAAGTCGACCTTTGTGTTCTCGTAGTCGACGAAATAGCGCAGAGTTGATTTTCCCGCGACGCGGTCTCCATTCCCAAAAATGCCAAACAGTCCGTGCACGTCGTATTTTGTTGCATTGCGGTCGTCGATGAGCAGCTGGCTAAGGGCGTGTGCATTGGTCAGAATCTCGGAGAGGGGTGGACAAGACACGTGCATGGTACAGCGAGGCCCGTGCCAACCACCTTCAATACGATCGACGCCGATGGGTTAGCGTGGATTCCCACCCCGGCCCCCCCCACCCATCCCACTTGCCCTCCCTCCCACCGTCGACACCTCCCCCTCCCCCTTTGCCTCACAACCCCCCACCGGCAGCAAAGTCCCTAGAAGTGAACGCTGAGTGCCATGCGCAGTTTTTGCGCGGTTAGCAACGGCTTGAGCTTGTTGCATGCCGCCTTGTTCAAGAGCACGTGATCTTTGGCGGTGGGCCCCGGAAACGAAAAGATTGGAAAGCCGCTTGTCTCGTGCAGGCTGCCCTTGAGCTTGTAGACGGCCACGGCGGCACGAACGCCTCCGCCGAGGCGATCGCACGTGAGGTCTTGGCCATTCATGTTCCGCACATGACTCGCAACGACCAGGTCGAATTGAAGTCCATAGTCAAACCCGTCTTTGGCAAACGCAGGAATGCGCACGACGCGAGCGAGCACAAAGGCTTGCATCGCGTCGATGTCGGACGGCATTCCCGATCCCGGGCTCCGGCTTTGTGCCGTAGCGAGCTTGCCGGTAAACTTGAGAAGGCGGACCGAAACGTCGTGCTCAGCTTCGACTACATTGGCCTCGGGAGTTCCCGCTGCATAGGTTGGAATGTGTCCCACGCGAAGCAAGCCACGTGACCAGACACCCTTTGCAATCGGAGCCAGTGTCGCGGCAACGTGCGTGTGCATCGTGAGCGGTGCACTCTTTTCGTTGCTGTGCATGTAATCCACGACAAACTGCAAAAGTGACTGAATGGCAGTTGGGGGCTGGTGACCAGCTAGGTTTGCACCCATTACAGCCATTGGACCACCGACCAGGTCGCCAAAGCACTCGTGGTCGAGTGGCGACACCTTGTGCAACTCTTGAACCGTGCGATGGTAGCAGCACGCAGCGGTACCGTTTTGGACCACTCCGTAGAATTGCTCGCACTCGGGCGAGCAAACAGGACAAATGCCACACCCGGAGCAGCGCCGTACAGTCACAACTTTTAGGCAGCAGAGGCACTGTCTTGGTTGCGCCGACGGTGGCGAGGTTGGCGATGGCGGTTCTTCCTCGTCCTCACTCTCCGAGTCTATTTCGACGTTTATTCTCATGAAATCGGTCATTAGTCAAACGGTTTTAGAACAACTTGGTCAAACGCACACGCGCACGTGCGTGTGCGTTACGGTTTACGCACACACGCTACACAAGCCGCAAGGTCAAAGACGACCCGGGTTGTCCACACCCGTTGCTGCCGCTGGGTTTTGGCGGGGACGTCAGGTATCCCATGGACAATCGGGGGGGCCGTTCCATGTCTGCCGTCTCAGCAGAAGGCACCGATGCAGAAGTGCCCCCAAACTCATAAATCGCGTCTCGTCTTCGTTTTATGACTCTCCTGGGCCATCTACGCGCTACGCCAACAGCAGTCATCGTCGAGACAAACACGATGGTGCCTCCAATCACGAGAGCGGTTCCGATAGTAAGCACTGGCATTGCCGCCCACACGCGGCGCGACGACCGACACCAAAGGTGTTAGCTTGCGACGCACGCGTCGGCGAGAGCGTGTCTCTGTATGTCCGCGTGCGCACACAGTCGCACTCTCCCTACAAACCAACCAGGGTTCCTGAAGTTATGATCTTGCGCTAACGGGTACGCGACATAGACTGCACGACCATTTCCGTGCACCGGCGCGATACATTCAGGGAGGTTGGGTTGCATGGACGCGCCGATACGCGACGTCAAAGCAAAGCAGATGGCGCTCGAGCAACGTAGCGCCAAGGTGAACGCCATCGACGCGCAGGTGTCGCGCCTCGAACGGGCCATGCAGGAAGACAGTGCCCCTCGCGGTGGCTGCTTTTCTTGGCTCTTTCGCCGACGTCCGCGCCATTCCTCGGCCTCGCTCGACCAAGCAGTCTTTGGCCACAAGGCATCAACGCCATCTTCCACCGCCTCGGACCGGCTTACGACAGCGGCCAAGTCGATGGAGGCGCACGCCGACAGTCTGGGCGAAAAGGCCGCCGCCGCCCGGTCCAAGGCCAAGGCGCTCATGGCCGCCGGCAAAAAGGCGGAGGCGCTTGCGTGGTTGAAAAAGGCCAAGCAGGCCGAAGCGCAGCACTCGAATGCGGTGGCGACGCACGCCGCCCTCGAGCGGCAGATCGATGTCCTCGCGGAGTCGGCGTTGCAAAAGGAGGTGGCGACGGCGCTCTCGGCATCGGTGGCGGTTGCAAAGAAGAAGACGCACGGCCTGTTGTCCAAGACGGAGGACGCGGTCGATGCCGCGGTCGAGCTCAAAGATTTCGCCGAGGACGTCTCGCAAGCCTTTGGAGGCTTGCAGGCAGACAACTTTGACGAGGACGAGCTCCTGGACGAGCTCAACGCGCTCACGATGGAGGGCGAGATCGAAGAGGCCATCGCCACGCCTGCACCTGCACCCGTTGTGGCCGTCGCCGTCGATACGAGCGCCTACCCGGCGGTACCCAAGACGACCAAGAAGCTTGAGCGCAAGTCGCTGCTGGCAGACGATGGCGCGGAGACCGGACACGCCGAAGAGTCGTTGTGACAATTCAGTCTTGTGACCATCTAAATCAATACACCCATGCACACACACACACACACGCACCGACACACACGCACCGACACACATGCAAACCGCCACTTGGGTTCTAAGCGTTGCCCATGATTCGCCTCGCCTCCTCTGCATCAACGTCCATCAACGCTGCTGGATCAAAGTCCTCCCAGCCATCGCCGTCCTCTTCGACCTCATTCACGCCATCGTTATGGACCAGTCGATCAAACTCGTCGGCGTCAACCTCTTCGACGTCATCGTCGTCGTGATTATCGCGCGCCTCGTCTTCGTCGTCGCTGTTGACATCGTCGGTGTCTTTGCGCTCGAGCAAAACCAACCATTTCGCCGGATGGCCCACGCGGCCATCGGCATCGGACGAGGACGCCGCTCCGGTGATCCCGCGTCCCGTGGGAATGTAGATCCGAAACTGGGGTCGCATGATGCGTCCGATGGCCTGCACGACCGTCGCCGGTTTCAGCATGCTGCTGGACATCTTGTCGAGAATGATCAGGTCGGCGGTCCACAGGTCAAGACCCTCGAGACTGAGCGACCGGTCGTTGGTGTTGATCAGTAGGATGCGGTTGGAGTCGTCCTCGGTAGTAAACTTTTTGATCGTTTCGGTGGCCTTGGCCGTGATGGCGTCGACGCTGGTCAGCAGGTTGGGAAGACTCGTGTTGAGAGTCGTTCGCGTCTGTCGAGTGGCTTGGTTTTCGTTGCCGTCGCACGCAAACGCTAGTAGAATGCGTGCGCCCTTGGGCTTGTACCGAAGAAAGGTCCGGATCGTGTCCACGACCGCCTTCATGGATCCGGAATACGTCTTGTCGGCCGAGGACATTCGGTCGAGTGTTTCCACCAGCTTTGGTTCGTCGTCGACCATGGGCGTGTTGTCCACCGCCTCTTCCTCCTTGCTGGAGGGCTTGGGCTTTGGCACATTATCGATGGCCTCGACCATCTGCTTGACGTTCATGATTCCATTTAGGGGCTGGTTGCACATTGGGCAATTGTTGCCTAGACGATGCCGCTCCCGATTGTCAAACGGGTTGGTGCAGCAGGGAAGAATGGCCACGTGCTCGGGTGGAATCTCCTCGAGCGAAATGGGACACTCGAGTGGCTCGTCGGGGGAGACGGCAGCTGCCAACGTTGTGAACATGCGCGTCGTGGCATTGTAAGCCCTGCGCTTGGCTTCGATTTCGTGCCAGTATTGCTCTTGCTCGCGCGTCAGGCGCACAGGCGGGTTCTGTGGCGGCGGCTTTTGCGGCAGCTCGGCAATCTGGCTCGAGGCATACGCCTCGGCCGCCTTTAGGCGATCGTAAATGGTGCCACTCGATGCCCCTTCCTCGATTGGGTTTTGCACACCCGTTGGCTGTTCGAGAATGCGGGTGCCAAGGATGTGCTGGCACTTGTTCATCAGATTGTCCTGTTCTTCGTTTGAAAGCATCTGGTCCAGGCCGACGTTGGAGAGCACCGTCTTGAGCAGAGAGTCGATGCCGGTGATGGTCAGGTCCGACTTTAGCAGCCGCCCGGACATGGACTGCACGCGAATCTTCAGGCCGATGCGTTTGAGGCCACAGGGCATCACATCGGCCATGCCCTTGCCAACGAGGTAGCGCAGCCAGTCGGGAAGCGAGAGCATGTGGAAGATGGCGGCGTGCTCGGTGTTGTTGCTGTCGTAAGATTGGTTGTTTAGTGCCACACGCAGCGGGTGGCGAACCTGCGACTGCGTGGTCTTGGTTAGCCGCTCCACCGTGGCCTGTAGAATGAGATTGGAGATTGGCTTCGACTCGAGTGCCCACGACTTGGGATCCGTAGTGCTAGTGCCCTCGTCAAAAATGCGGCACGGAAACCAAATGTGTGGGTCGGAGCGAAGGGTCTGGTATGCCGAGTCGGTCTTGGCGGGGACGAGCCACAGAATGGCCCTGTCTGTCGCACGCGACTGGCGGTCGGCCTCGCGCATCGTGCGTCGCACGCCCTCTTGTCCGTTTTCGCCGACTCCGGCACGCTTGAGGACACCCAGGCCTTCCCAGAGTTCAAACCCAAACCCCTTTTCAAAGCACATGGCCTTGTTGACCATCTCTGCCGTGTGTCGCCACTGTGCCATCAAGGCAGACGGCACAAAGGCGATGACGACGCGTGCCAGCCTCTGAGTCGTCAGTCGAGGGCATCGGGTGAGTCCGAGGCCTTCGACGGTCGAATTGGACCACATGGACTCTCGCCACGTTTCCTGCATGTTTTTCCAGAGATCGGGATCGCACACCTCGGTCATCGCCATGGTGATTCCGATGACGGTCTTGCCATTGCCGGTGGCGAGGTTGACAAGCGAGACGTTCGGACGCATCATCGGCGGTAGGCCCACGGTAGCGGCAGCCTTGCATGGGTCCTTGGTCCGACGCACCGAGGCGTGGATCTCGGACGAGTAACGCTGGAGGTAGAGTCCGATGGCCAGTCGCTGCTCGGGACGCAGTGCATAGTCCTCGGTCTCGCGGATGACGGGCTTTAGAATTGCGTCCATGTTCTTGTACGCGTGCTCAAACGTGACCTGGTCCTTGTTTGAAAGCCGAACGAATGGCGTCACGTGGCGTCCCGCCGACGGGACGCCGCCGAGCGTCGCTAGCTGGCTGTCGTGGTGCTGCATCTGGGCAAAGAGCGAGTAGGGGATGAACCGCTCTTCGGTGTCCAGCAAATCCTCGATGGACTTGTACGAGGTTGCCGTGCGCGTTCCGTCGGCGTCGCGCCACTGGGGAAGCTCGATGCTGCCCTCGTAGGCGAGCGCATCTTGCTTGGCCGAAGCATTCATTTCCGGACGCATTTGGTCCATTTTGGACAACAGGTACCGTGCGGTTTCGCTGTCGGCGGTCCGGCCCAGGTGAGCGGGGGCCATTGAGACGCCCGTCGCCGATTTGCCCTGAAGCAGGTACATGGACCGAGCGCTCAGCGACTTGGGGTTCGACGTCAGATTGGACGTAGATGGACCAGTTTTGGGACGCTTGATCACTGGCGCGACACCAGCACCATCATCACTGTCACTGTTGTCCGAATCGGTCGACAAATCGGTGGACGTGGGCTTGCTTTGGGGTGCACCCAAGAGGCGTTTTTTGGAGGCGGTGCTCATGGCAGGAGTTGTGGTTTGACAAGTCTAGGAGCCACACGCCGCAAGTGCGCAGACGCAAAACCCGAGCACCAAATTTGTAACATATCAGATTTTCCAAAGATGGCAAGTGGAGTCGGCCTTGCGGGGTGTGGGCCGATTCGTGTGCAAGCCACACTCGGTGCCAGCCGCCCAGTCCCCATCTCCGCACCCTCTACGACCGATGGCCGATCCCGTTGTCCAACCCGATGCATGCACCACGCTCACTGCGACGTCCGCATTGGACGTTTGGTCGGAGCACCTGGCCAAAAACTCCAACAACTTCTTCTGCGGCAACCCCGATTGCATCCAATTGTACGACCGCAAGAAGACCAAAACGGCCGGTAGCGAGTCGATTACGTTTGAAAAGAAGGAGGATGTCTGCACCATCGAGGTTAGTGTCAACGGCAAGATGGAGGAACGGTACCGTTTTTCAGAGGACGACCAAATCTTTGCCGCGTCCCGCGGCTCCGTCTGCCCCGAGACGGGAACGCCAGTCGTCGAGACGACCCACGTCGTCTGCGGCAAGTGCATGCGCGCTGGTGCGCACGTTGGCATCGACGGCGTCTGCCGTGCCGCCGCCGCCGAGGCCGTCGCCGACGTGGACCCATCGACCCTTCCGCGTGCCGACACGTCGGGCGTGCGCATCACCTCGCTCGAGACGTTGAACGCCAACTCGTACACCGAGATCTCCAAGTTGGACCATCTGCGCGAGGAGGCGGCACAGGAGATCCGCGGCGCCGAGCGCGACGGTGGCGCGGCACAGCGCAAGGCGATTCTCGCAGAGCGCAGGGCCAAGGTCGAGGCCAAACGCGCGGAGGTGACCAAGTCTGTCGAGGACAAGACCACGGCCAAGAAGGAGCTCAAGGAGGCCCAAGAGCTCCTTGGTCACCTCGAGCAGGGATTCGATCCCGACAACAAGCCAGAGGAGGAGCCCGAGATGGTCGATGGCGAGGACCTCGACGAGGCAATCGCATTCTACGCGTTGCACGAGAACAATGTCGGCAAGCTTCGCGGCGAGTACCCAAAGTCTGCCCTCGCTCTCTTTGGCGAGCCTCCCAGCGAGGAGCGCGTCCAAACCCAGCGGAACGCGGTCAGGGAGCTCGAGAAGACCGTAAAGGACGCGCGGAATGCCTTTGCGTTGGTCAAAAAGGACTTTGAGGACGCCGAAAAGCAGGTCCGACAGGAGGTTATGGACTACGACGACAATCAGGCAGAGGCGGTCGCCGACAAGCGCGCAAAGCCCAACGCGGGAGGCAAGAAGCGCAAGAAGCGCGAGGACATGACGCTCGGCGAGCTGGCGGCCGACGACGTGCGGCGAGCCAACGAGGCCGAGAAGAATCGCAAGAAGCGTGCCGAGGTGAAGGAGAAGTGCGATGGCTACGATGCGATGAAGAAGGAGTACGTCAAGTACAAGAAGTGTCAGCAGAGCCTGACCGACGAGCAGGAGAAGAATTCCGTGCTCAACGAGCGCTACGAAAAGAACAAGCGCAGGTTTGCCGACTTTTTCGAGACTCAGTCGGAAAGGGTCAAGGTGGAGTGGAACGCCTTCAAGAAGCAGCGTCGTTCCAAGGAGGCCGAGGAGCGTGTGGCGGCGGAAAAGGCGGCGGCCGAGGAGGCACGCAAGGCGGCCGAGGAGGAGGAGGGCGCCGGCAGCGAGCCCGAGGAGGGGGAGGAGGACAACGAGGAGGACGACGACAACGACGAGGTAAACAACGCGGGAGAGGAGATGGACGCGGAAGCGTAAACTCGCACGCCCCAGCGCTCCCTCTCTCGCCCAAGGACAACCCATGCTACGTTTGCGTGTGTGAATGCGCGTGTGTGTGAATGTGTGAATGTGTGTGAATGTGTGCGTGAATGCGTGTGAATGCGTGTGCCAGCCTCGACTAAATTAAGCAACGCAAGTCGAGCGTCTAACATGAAAATAACAACATGCAGCCACGCTTCACCTTTCGCACGCTGCCACTGGCGGGGCGAGCAAAGGAGAAGACCCCCACGCCCACCACCGGCGCACCACGCGACGAGAGCAACGAACTCCAGGCACTGATCAATGGCGACTTTTCGACGGTGAGCGCGGTCGCGCCCGAGCTGCGATTTCAGGCCATCGGCAGCTGCCCCGTGCCGCTGCGCGCGTCTGTGCTTCGTGTGGTCCTGTTCAAGCTCCTCGGAACCGGTGTGTTTGCGGCGCTCGTGGCCGCCGGCAGCTCCGACCCCTTTGTGGCCAAGACGTGCGGCCTCGCCGCCGCCATCAATGCCGTCGCCGTGGTCCACTACGCATTCAGTGCGCCAAGTCCAATTCCATGCACCTGCATTTTGTTGTTGACGCGTTTGCTGTGTGCGTGCGTGCGCAGTTTGGAAGATCCGTTTGCAAGCGCTCAACGTCAAACCCCTGACGGCGTGGATGGTGGGGCTCGGTCGCGCCACGGATGCAGAGGGCTACGATGCGCAGGTCTACGACAACAGCTCCAAGCTCTACGCGCAGGAAATCGCCGTCGACAGCCTGAGGCAAACACGTTGATTTTAACCACGCAACACCGTACCGTACACGCCACTAACACTTGACCATTCCGTGTGCCCAGGCATTCAGACTGGACCGTGACGGTACGCTACGCATGTACCCATTTGAACCTTTTATTCGCTGTTGATGACATTCCAAAATGTTTGTTTTTTGCGCAGTTGGTCCTCATGAAACTCGTCGAGCACTCCATTGCCGACCGGGCGCAGCCCAGCGACCACCGCCTCCTCTCCACGCACGTCTCGGCCTTTTTGCAGACCATCATCATCTTTTTAGGCTCCATCGCCCGATTTTTCCTCAACGATTTGCGCGCTCCCGAACATCGCCGCAGGGTTTCGCACCGCGGCTGCAGCGTCTTCCTTGGCATTCTCGCCTACCTCGGTGCCACGGCCATCTGGGTCCTGACCACCGTCGATCTCTTGATGCACGTGGGTCTCCCCCAGGACAAGACGAGCGACCACGCCATGGAGGACGCCTACGTCCTGTGGGCGCTCGCCATCGTCCAAGTCGGCTACCCGGTCATCTCCTTGCTGCAGGTTGTCTGGCTCAACTGCTGGTCGCGAGATCTCAAGCCGGGGAATTCGGCAAACGTCATGCCCTCGGACCAAACCGATCCGCTCCTCAGCGTGTTGAAGGACTTGGGCTATGGAGTGCTAGACTCAGTGTGCAAGGGTGGGTTGACCCTGTTTGTGGCGCTCAGAGCCAGTCGGTGATCCAAATAAAAAAGTTTATTCTTAGTCACACAAGTGCACGCCTTCTAGGCCCCGACCCGGTTGCGCGGGACGCGCGCGAGCTTGAACTGGTCCGAGACAAAATCGAGCCATTTGACCGCAACGTCGACGATCGTGTCGTACAGCTGCTGCGACGTCATTCCGCACTGGACGTCGATGGCCGGCGGAATGTTTAGCCGCTCCATCAGACGCCGGGTGGGAACAAACCCGCTCCGGTCGAGCAGCCGAATCGTCACGCGGTAATGCTTGCGATTGGGCGTCGCCTTGCTCTGTTCACCGTCGCCCTCGTAGCCGTCGTTGCTCGCGCTCCGGTCGACCCAGGACCCTGAAGGGTTGAATGAATACCCAACAAACAGCAGCTCCATCTTGTCGTCGAGACGTCCCTCGGAGTTGATGCCCGTGAACTTCTTGGAGAGCGTAAACTCCTCAAAGCCGTGACACATGCGCATCAGTGGAGTAAAGGTTTGGACGAGCTCGTACACAATGTCCGCGTAGCGCTGCGTGCCAAAGTAGTTGCGCTTCGCTTCGCTCTCCTCGGCATTGCGCGAGAGCTGGCGCTTGAGCGCACGCGGGTCGAGCCGGTGCATCGACGGTGTATCCACGTCCATCCTGGACGACATTTTGTAGGGGGCGTTTGCTCACACTCTTTTTGACCCTGCACACGACGCGTTATCCTTGTTACACACGCACACACACACACCGATGCACACGCGTGTGTGTTTGTCTGCGCGTGCGCCTTGCTCGACGACTACGCAAGTCCGAAAATGTTGCGGTAGAGGTAGCGATTGTCCACTGTGCCCGGAATGATCTCGCCAGGCTCAATCTCCTCAAACCCCTGCGACTTCCAAAACTGGATCGCATCAGGGATGGCCTCGAGCTTCGCAAAGCACCACCTCTGGATCACGCTTCGAGCCAGGGCCATCCTGTTGTCGTAGCTCTGCGCCGACGCGGGACCGAGGGTGTCAAAGTCGCCGGCCCAGTTTTCGGCCGCATAAGCCCTCGCCGCCAGCTCGACGTACGTGTTGAGAATGCAGCTCTCGAGGCCCTCGAGGAGCGCCTTGCCGGCGCCCCGCGGCCGCTCGCGCATGTTGGGATTGTGAGGGTGTCGATTTGCCGTGCACGCCCACTCGACGTAAGTGACCATGCCCTGGATCTTGTCCATTTGCGCAAAGCGATTTTTCGCAATCGTCATTCCAGGCGCATTCATCAGCCCAGGCGCCTTGGGTCGTTGGAGGCCCGCCGCGTTGGGGTTGAGCACCTTGGTCGTCGCGTACACCTTGAGCGCCCTAACCCACTCCTTGGCCGACTTGGTCGTGCGATCGGCCGCGCTCACGTGCTCGTGTCCCAGCACCAGCGCACCCACCAGGTTGTTGTAGCCGTTTAGGACGAAGACCACGTCACGACCCCTGTTGATGCCATCGCGAATCGACTCGATCGCCCCCAGCGAAATGCACGTCTCGCAGAGGCCGCCCGGTTCCTCAAACTTTGCCTTGAGCTCCGCGCGGTCCGGCAAAAGGGGACTGGAAACACCCTGTTCATCGAGTGCCGTGTTGCTCCCGACGGGAATCACTCCCCATGTGTAGTCCTCGGCCCGGTCGTCGACCTGGCTCGGTGTGCGTTGGGGGCGGACGTATGGTGAAGACCGATTCTGAGAGCGCGGGCCGCGGACTGGTGGGCCGGTCCACGCGTCCTCATTTGCCGGCGCATCCCTCAGCGAGAGCGCGGACAGGTTTGGCAGATCAGACATCACGGGTGGACCATACTCAATAGATTGTTTACAAAATCGCGGTTATCTCAAAGAAAGACACACACGCACACGCGCTCTCTAGTGCACGGTCAGGGTCCAGCCGGCCTCCACGGCCTTGGAGGCATAGTGCGCCAGGTGCCTGCCGCCCTCCTTGGAGTGGTAGTAGAGCACGTGCAAGATCGGCGCGTGCGTCTGCAGCGTGGCGATGGCCTCGGCGTCCAGGTGCGCGTACGAGTTGACCAGGTCCGCCAGCACACGGACGCGGTCCTCGAGCTTGACCTTGGCCTTGTCGTAGGCGCTGGGGTTGAAGCGGATGGTGACGACGGGGACCATGTACCCGTCAACGCGGCCAGCGGAGCCGGTCGCGGCGCCCTCGTGCTTGACCTTTTCTTGCACCGCCTGAAAGGTGTCCTCGACCTTGCCCGACTCGCACTCGGGCTCGCGGTCGCCGTGGGAGTGCTCGTCGACCTCGACGGCGAGCGCCATGACCGCGCGGCCGCGCTCGTCGCGCAGCACCCAGAGCGCATCGGGGAAGCGGTTGGTGGTGGTGTCGCACTCGCGGCGGCGCTTCTTGGCGCTGGAGGTGCCCAGTCCACCCCCTTTGCGCTCGTCGCGCTGGTCGGGCGGAAACGGCGTCGTGCCGTCGGCGTAGGTGATCAGGGGCAGCAGCTGCTCGAAGACGACGTCTTCCCAGCGCTGCGACTTGGTGGGGCCGTCGTGGCCATTGGCGGCGGCCTCGGCCTTGAGCCGCGTCTCGCACGCGGGGCACAGCCCGTTGCCAATCGGCGGCTGCCGCCTTGGAGCGAGGTGCGTGGTCTTGCAGTAAGTGCAATAGGTCTTGCCCGTCGCCTCGCCCGCCTTGAAGCCGCCACCGTGCCGGTTGCAGTGCTTGCCGTCCGTTGAGACCTTGTTGGTACACGGGGCGCCCGAGTCGAGGTTTGCAATGCAGCACGGGAAAAAGGCAAACCCGCCCGGCCTGTACTTGTCGGCCACGCGCACGAGGCGCGTGGGACCGAAGGCCTTGGACTCGCCATTTCGCTTCTCGCCCCCGTACCGCTTCTCGCCATAGTAGGCCGTCTCCGGCTCGGCGTCGGCCGGGCGCTTGGGCCGCAGCGGCAGCCCGCGCGTATGCTCAAGCTCCTGGGCCATGGCGTGCAGCTTGGCGGCGATGGCGGCGTCGATTTGGGCCAGCTTGGCCGCACACGCGTCGGCACAGGCCTGCTCGTCGGCAAAGCAACCGACGTGGATCTGCTTGGCCGCCTTGCCGACGCGGACGCTCCGGTCCTGCACGTAGCCTCGCCACGTGGACCTTTGTTCGTGCCAGTGGACGCCCGGGTGGTCCGAGTGCGGAATCCCGGGCTTGCGAAGGGGTGGCATGCTCAAAGGGACGTTCTTGGACACACACACACGCTCACACCTCCCGCAAGGGTACCGACACACACAAGACACAACTTGTCGTTTGCTCAATCCTCCTTGGGTGCTGCCGGCGCCGCCTTGAGCCCATCGTCCGACTGGATGCGCGCGTGGTAGAGCACGTGCGGGTTCTCCTTGTCCAGGTCGACCAAGTAAAAGAGGAAGCCGCGATCGAAGCGCAAGACTTCCGGCGGCGTGGGATCCTCGGCGCCGAGCGAGCGGAAGGCGATCACGGCGGTCGCTGCCGAAGCCTCAAAGGACGTCTCGTCGACCTTAATGTATGTCGCGTGGACCACCTTGGAAACGCACATCGGGTCCATCTTGAATTCGCCCTCTGTCTTAACCTCTGTAATGTGGCGCAGGTCGTTCATGAGCGCCTCAGGCAGCTCCTTGCCGCAGATGTCGGTCAGGTCGAAGGGGGCCATCTTGCGCTCAATCCTCGGGAGCTGCACCTTCTTCTGCGTGTCGGGCAGGGACTGGTTGTAGGGCGTGGCCACGAGCGCCTCGAGCGTGTCAATCGAGGCGCAAAACTCCGCCGCCGCCGCCTCCATCGCCTTCTTTGACGTCTGCTTCGTCTCCTTGGTCACATCGTCGGCATTGGGGAGCACGGCCACGAGCTTGATGTTGGACTCCCCGCCCTTTGAGGTGGTGGTGGCGAGGACTGCTGCCTCGAACGAGTCGCCCTTGAAGGTGAACGCGTCGCGGGTGACCTCCTTTTGGCGCATCATCTTACAGGTGCCACTCTCGCCGCCTTCGGTGCCGTGGAAGGCGACATCCTCCTCGGTGTCGTTCTTGAACGGAGACGACAATTTGCCTTGGATGAATTCGGCCGCCAGCGCCACGAGCTGCAGCCGCGGGTCCTCGAGATCGCTGCCTTTGACAATCTCGGGAATCTTCTCGTGGGTCGCCTTGTTGCAGTCCGCGTTGATCAAATCAGCCATTGCGTCGGCCCCTTCGGTGGCCTTGAGCGTTTGGATCTTGACGTCGCCAATCTCCTTGGCCGTCCTGGTGGCGGTGTCGCTCAGACGGACCAGATCTCCGTCGCTCGTGACGTCCTTCACGTAGAGCGCGAGGAAACGGCCGACGTATTTGAACCAGTCTTCGTTTTTTGGAAAGTAATCCATGAATGCGGGACGCTCGGCGTGGCCGGCGGCGACCATCTTAGCAAGCATGTAAAAAACGGCCATCACATTGCGCACGCCGATCGCGTCGGTGTCTGACGCCCAATGCTGAGAAAACTTGGTGGTGGCATTCCAGAGTTTGCGATTGTCTGCGACCGTGACAATGTCCATCGCAACGGCCTCGGGTTCGTCGACCGACTTGGTCTTCTTTGGCGAGGCGTTGGTCTCGGTGTCGCGCTCCGGCGATGCGCGCTTGGACGAGTTGGGGCTGGTCTGGGATGCGCTGCACATTGTGGGAGTTGGCTGGCTGGGGGTTGCGAGGTGTGCTCGGAGAGCGGTGCTTGCCGCAAGGGAGGCGCAGGGTTGGATTGGCGGCGGCAATCGGGCTCAACCCGGACCAGCTCGTCGGGGCACTGGGGGGGGAGGCACCCCAAAGGGGGGTGTTAATTACGGACCACCATCTACTTTCCCCTTAAACGGGGTGCCGCACCTCGTTTAAGGGGATGTTAGACGCCGGAACACCCTTTTAGAAACCCGAGCACTATTGTTTGGACCAGAAGGGTTCTCGGCCACTTGCGCCGTGTATCAGCAGTTTGCGCACCCCAAAGCGCCCTCCAAGACAAGAACGTGGCATGGTGTGGTCCTGCGCCTATGATCGGTGTCGGTACGAGGGGTGCAACAATGTACGATGCAGCAGATCGCTGGTCAGGGGAATGTGTATGCGGCACGGCAAGCAGTTAAGCGGAGTTGGCAGACGTGTCACCAACGAGTTCCCATTGCAATTCGCAAGGGTCAAACGCGTCTGTGCCTTGTTTAGGCGACACATCGACAAGTTGATGGCTCGACAAGATGGTCTCTGTGCAGATCCGCTTGGGCGCTGCCCATGTGGCCAACGACCCGTGCCCAGGGACATGATGGAGGTGGACCACGTGGTTCCCATATGCGAAGGCGGAACCAACTGCATTAGCAATTTGCATGCAGTTTGCGCATGCTGTCACCGAGCAAAGACCAGTGCTGAGAAAGCCCTGCGGTACCAGTGCTGAGAATGCCCAGTTGCGGTCCAGAAGTATTGTGCTCGGGTTTTGCGTCGCGCGAAGGCGACACTAGATTGTCGAGTGATGGTCGTCCGTGTGCTTGCCGTCGTGGAGAAGTGGTCGAGGACTGCTCGACTATTGCGTCGCGCGAAATGTCCACCGGGCGCAGTGAGGTCGTGAGGCCGCCTAGCCGCCTAGCCGCCTAGCCGCCTCACCCTACCACCCTACCACCCTACCACCCTACCACCCTACCACCCTACCACCCGCTCGCCGCCTCACCTGCCTCACCTGCCTCACCTGCTCGCATGCAGGGAGCCGGCAGCCGGCACCCCACAACCTCCCTTCGCGCGACGCAAAACCCGAGCACATTTCTGGTCTTTTTCTAACCCTGAGACGTTCCCTTTACTCTTGGAACGCAGAAAAGTGCTCGGGTTATCGTGTCAAACTTGCACGTGCAAGTTTGACACGATAACCCGAGCACTTTTTCGCACGCGAAGAGTAAAGGGAATGCCCCAGGGTTAGAAATTCTTCAAAGACTTTGGCCCACTTTTAGAAACCCGAGCACAATTGAACCAAAGCGGATGCCGTGCGACCAATCGACATGGATCATCATTCGCCCCGACACAAAACCCGAGCACAAAACATCGCATGCGACTCTTGCGGCACGTGCACGCCCACAAAAGACTACTAAAAAACCACGATGGCCACATTGGCCCCCACCGCCCCCACCGCCAACGGTGGTGCCTTCTTGCGGCCCGACGCCACCAAGCAAGCCGAGCTGCGCAAAAAGGCAGACGAGAAGCTCCGTACCAAAAAGGCCAAGGACAAAGTCGACGCCGCCGAACGCAAGCGCAAGCGCGAAAAGGACAAGGAGCGCATCGCCGCCATCGAGGAGGAGATTGCCGCCAACAAGGCCAAGCGAGAGGCCTCGGCAACCACCCCCTCCGAGTCGCCCTTTAAAGCCGCGGTAGTCGCCGCACGCCAGTCGCCCGAGGACGCCGAACGCGATGAGCGTTGCAACGCCTACCTCGACGAGCGCGAGATGCTCGGCCACAGCAGCTTTGACGCCAAGGACTTGATCAAAGACTTGTGCGGCGACGGAACCAGAGTCTTCAACATGCAACGTCGAATGTGGGGCACCACGAGCCACGAGCGTCTCGAGGCGCTCATCCGAACGTGCCGCTGGCAACCCTTTGCCATGGAGCCCGAGTGGAACGAGCGCCTGATCGAGCTCGCAAAGCAGCGCACCGAAGCGCTGCAACTTAGAACCGAAGCCACCCTCATGGTCAAGCGCGAGGACAGCATGGCGGTCTCGCCCGAGGAGTCGGCACGCATTGCCGAGGAGCGCGAGCGTGGCAAACGAGCCGCCATGATGCGCGAGTGGTACACGCCGCCCACGGAGCAGGATCAATCCAGGGTCAAGGCGCTTGGACTAGACAACTCGGGATTTCTGGACAAGACTCAAGGCCTCATCGAACTCGGTCCGATTGTGGGACTGAGCGCCGAGGCGCGAGTCATGCGCTGGGTCGACTTTCAGGTGGGCGATGCGCGCTGCGTCTACGAGCGCGATCCTCGCTATTGGGACGATGAGTTTATGAGCACCGTCGAGGAAAATGGGCGCACTGGGGCAGTCGCCAACCTCAAGAAGATGGTCGGTGCACTCGCTGCGGTGTAGATGCGCACGCGTCTCGTCGAGTTGGTTGAGTTGGGTGTTAAACCAATACTCTTGATCACACGTACCAACACTCCACCACCACCACCACCACCACCACAAACGCTGCTCTTGCGGCGTGTGCCGCATACTGGGGGATACAAACGAGTCGCCACCCTCATGGACACCCTATACGACCAATTGGTCCGACTGTTTTCGGTCGTGGAAGACGACTGCGAACCGGGCGAAGTCCCAGACAAGACCAATTGTGGCATTTTGTTTGCCGAGGTGGCAACGGTTTGTCTCTCCCTGTGCAAGCCCGTCTTGGTCCCGAGCACGACCAAAGGGGACGACAAGCGCGCCAAAGAGCTGCCAACGACTCGGGATGCCTTTGGCACGGCGCACGAGGGCACCAATCTATTGGTCACTCGCTTTCTTCTGCACACGGGACTGCACGCGTACACGCCGCTGCCGGTTGGCAATGTGCAGCTGCACCAGTTTTTGGTCTTGGTTGATCCATCGATTACAAACCCCAACCCCGAGGCGTTTAAGACGATTGTCGAATCCTTCCAGTGGCCCGTTGAGCAGCTGCGCAAGCTGCTGACGCACGTCCTCGTCCATCCGCTTCCCGCGTTGCCGAGTGACAAAAAGGACAACCCCGACACTCGGCGCAACTGGTCGGACACGCACCTGATTCCGACCCTCGTGGCCCAGCTCGGCCCACGCATCGTGAGCAATGCTCCGGAAGCGCACGACATTTTGGCGATCGACGCCTACGAGCCCGCAATGGAGTCGTGGGCACGCGCTCCGCGCACGGCCACGCGGTTTCATTCGCGACGATTGCGCGAGACGAGCTTTGGGGGCTACTTGGCCTGGGCCATTGTGCAGTCGCCCGAGGCGGGGCTGTCGATGCTCCAGGTGTGCACGTGGTCGACGGAGGCCTTGCTCGAAGCCGTTGAGTGGACCTTTCGATCCGGACGCTACTCGGACGACCTGGAAGAGCTGAAGCAGCATCGCACCAAGCACTGCCAATCGGTGAGCCTGCGCAAAACTCAAAATTGTCCCTATCATCGCGATGCGCTCGAGGGTGGCCAGATGCTGCACGAGTGGTGCCACTGCTCGGGCGCTCGACTCATCGGGCACATTGACCCCCTGTGGACTTTGGAGCATGCCAGCACCGACAGTGGCCAGTGCGTGACCAAGGTCATGGGTGCGCTGATTGTGGCCATTGGTCCTGCGATGCCGCCCAAGCTCACCGTGCGCGTCTCCAAGAAGCTGGCGTCCGACAGCGAGCGCTCTTTGCGTCCAGAGATGAAGGGCGAGCACGGCTCCATCCTGGTGCACCTGGGCCGCTACGCGCCCGACCTCGTGCAACCCGCGCTCGAGTGCAATGCCGACTACTATCGCGACGACGACAAGGGCAAGTCCATCCTCGCCGAGTTTTTCAGGCAACTGCTAATGTGGACCATCCCACCCGAAGCGGTGATGCGCTACCAGGTGAGCGCCAACAAGGTCCCTGGACGGCACATTGAGCGCTACGTCGAGGCGCGCGAAGCTCTGGTGCCATTGCTGCTTTCGCCGCCGTGGTCGCTGCTTCCAAAGGACTGGAACAATCCTCTTTCGGCCGCATGGTACCTGAAGACCCATGGCAGGGATCCAAACGTGGCTGGCGCCGCAACCTCGGCATGGGACGCCGAGCTGGCCGATGGCATGGTGGCCGAGGACGCGACGCAGATGACCGATGAGGAAAAGGTTGCACGGGCCAAGGCGGAGGGCCGGTACGTCGACTTGGACACCCTCGGGCCGGAGGAGCTGTGCGTCAAGGTCAAAGTCGAAGGCACCGAGGACGAGTTTCGCACCGTCTACAATCGCTACGACGCTCCCTCACCACCGCCGCCGCCGCAGCCTTTGGATTCGTCGCCATGCGGGAGACGTAACACCAAACCCAAGGACGGGGACGGCGTTGAAGTCGAGGACGACGCGTCGGCGTCCGATGTCATGGACACGACCGAAACGATTGTCCTCGAAGACGCGCAGGAAGACGCGCAAGAAGACGGCGTTTCAGACGCGGAGCCGACCACCACCACGCCCAAGACGGTCGATGCTGAATTGCCGCGCGCCACTCGACCAACGTGGGGTCCTCAGTGGAAGAAGCTCCGATTTACGATTCGGCACAAGCGCATGCGCACTCCGTCGGACACGGAGACGCAGCATGCACTCGCCGAGATGGAAGAGGCGCACGCCAGGCGCAAGCGCGCTCGGTTGCAAGGATGGCAAAAGGAGGACTCGGAGGCGGACTCGGAGGCGGAATTGGAAAAGGAATTGGAGGAGGAGGCGGCGGAGGAGGAGGCGGAGGAGGAGCCGTCCAATGTCGCACTCGCCAGTGTGGCACCGGGTTTGTCGAAGGCGCCTTGTTTCGCGACAACGGGTCGCCCTCCCGCCGTTTTGGCAGTGGAGCAACCCGCCGTGATACAACAGGTGACGCCACTGCCCGTAAACGAGTGGGTGTGGATCCAGGCAGAGGGTCGACGTGTGCGGGTCGTCTTCAAGGACGAGGTGCTATCCACCGGGTATCAGGCGGGGCGCAACACGCTCAAAGAATGCTTCCGTCCAGGAAAGGACAGGGACGGCAACCCCGTCGAGCAACCCTCTTGCACGATGCCAGAACTTTTATGGGGGACACTTTACGTCATCGAAAAGGAAGGCATCACCTCGAGCACGCTGCTGTGGATTCCAAACTCGGGGTACGAGGACACCGGTCTCAAAGACGGGTACGTCTATTTTGCATCCAAATATATTCAACGCATCTTGTGGCCGCGTGGAGCTCACTTGTCGACCAACCGTCTGGGAACCATTGGCTTGACGTGCAAGTGCAGCACCGCCAAGGAGGCCTCGCTATTTGGCATAACCTTTTGTTTTCGGAAACCGAACGCCTTTCGGTGGCTCGTCGAGCACCTGGAAAGCTACTTTCGTCTGGTTCCCGATCGCAGCTATCACGGGGAGACGGCCATTGTCGATGTCCAGAAGCAACAGGGTTTGCCATCCAAGGCAGCCGACCACGTCTTCTTGCCCGTGGCTACGAAGCCTGGCACCCGTCCTCCCCAGACGACACCTGGCGCATCAGCCATGGTCAATCCGTCGACGGTTGCCCACGCGCAGAGTGCCGCTTCCGCTGCCAAGGTCGTTTCCGCTGCCAAGGTCGTTTCCGCTTCCAAGGTCGTTTCCGTCGCCAAAGTCGTTTCCGTCGCCAACTCCGCCGCTGCCGCCTCGACCTCTGCGCTGCCAGCGCACTGGGCCGAGAACAAGGCCACCAATCCACCCGGACGCGCATACTACTACCAGCCGTACCTGCCAAACTCGTCGCAATGGGAGCGGCCGACCACGCCAGGGAAGCCACCGCCGAGTACACCCCTTGCACAGGTGGCTCCGTCGGTCGCCAAATCCGGACCCCTACCCGCCACCACCGCCCCCACCGCCGCCACCGCCGCCTCCGCCACCGCCGCCGCCACCGCCACCAGCCTGTTGCTGCTGGCGCTGCTGCTGCTGCTGCTTCGGTTGCCGCTGCTGCTGCCCTCCGCCACCGCCGCCTCCACCGCTTCCACTTCCTGGATAAGCCTTAGTACCACTATTGCCCATACCAAGATGATTGATACAATAATAATATAATGTTTCAGGTGCCGTTGAAGTAATTGTTATTTGTATTGCACGATGATCGCTACTTGCAAAGTTGGAAATATATTGTGCTCTTGTTACTGGTTCGTATTCTAACATATAGATTACACCAGTTTTATAAGTTACATGATCCGAACCAGCATGGTCAACATGCTCAACTGGATCTATTGCTGAAAATTCTAAAGGGTGTTGATTAAATATTGATCCGCCAATTGGATTTGGAAAATATAAGTTAGTAGGATCGCTTTGATCAAAGTAATAAGTGTAACCTACTATCCAATCAATTGTTGGACGTACTGATCCATTTAAATTATAAACGTTAGCAGTATCTTCATCGTTTCTTGATACTGTTACAGGATATTTAACTGTAGCAATTTGTTGGCTTGCGGCATTTCTTCTAATATTATTTTCAGTTACAACTTCAAATCCACTACGTATTGTTCCATCGTATACACGTAACGTTTTAGCTGATTTACTATAATACAACTCACCACTAGAACCAATATTTCTGTTTAGGAAATCCTCTGGTCTAGGTATAAGTCTAATTCTATCTACAATTGGGCTTTGGCTCATATTTAATCTCCGACGTAGTATTTATTCAATTAGTAGCAGTACCATGAAAAGATAAAATAAGTATATACATGCCAAAGAACAATTTTACTAAAATACCAGTATTTCCAATAGAATTTTATGAATTTAATAATGAGTTTTCTAGTCTAGATATTTATCTAGATCAACCATAACTATTGGTCAATTTG
>ENA-ORDA01000163-ORDA01000163.1-marine-metagenome-genome-assembly--contig:-NODE-163-length-67844-cov-5.273348_pt1 | contig 67844 bp, 54 predicted proteins | sample MGYA00237778_ERZ508506 | MGnify/ENA primary metagenome ERZ508506 (study PRJEB26177, sample SAMN06267891) | marine metagenome | isolation source: Monterey Bay, California, USA | place: Pacific...
TAAATGCTTATGATTTAAATCCTCTGAAATATTATTTTTAGAGTATAATGGTGTCTGATAAACTAGTATTATAAAAAAATATTTTAATAATTTTATTAACATTAATCTATTGTATGTCTAAAAAATTAATAAATCAAAACTCGAATTATAACCTGGAATTTCTTGAGGCAGTAGAATCAAATTTTACTTTCGAAGAAAAGCCAATTAATAGACTAAAGACTGATACTGTTAGCCCTAAAACCGAAAATACTGAAAAAAATATTGATAAAAATAAACTTCTTAATGATTTAAAGATTGAGATTAGTACGATTGAAGAATGTGAGTTAAAAAATAACTCAAAAAATTTAATTCTAGGTGATGGTAATATTAATAGTGATATTATGTTGGTTGGAGAAGCGCCAGGATTAGATGAAGATAAATCTGGAAAAACATTTGTGGGAGACGTTGGTAGTCTTTTAAAAAAGATGTTACTTGCAATAGATATCAAAAAGGAAAATATTTATTCAACTTATGCAGTGAATTTTAGACCTCCTGAAGATCGAAAACCTAATACTAGTGAAATCAAAAGATACGCTTTATTTCTTCAAAAACATATAGCAATCATAAAACCTAAAATAATTATAGTGATGGGAAGTACGGCGATGGAGTCTTTGACGGGGTTAAATAGTAAAATATCATTAGAAAGAGGTAAATGGAAGGAAACAATAATAAAAAATACCAGTTATGAAATTATTATAACTTTTAATCCCTCTTATCTTTTAAGAGCTCCTGAAAATAAGAAATATTCGTGGGAAGACTTAAAGAAAATAAAACACAAGTTACCAAAAAGATGGCCTGGCCACCCAGATAGGGATAGTTGGATGGAGAAATACATGGATTACTTGGATTTCCCAGAAATGGGAGAACCGTATCTCCCATTGCCTCCTCATAGTTCTTGGACAATTAGTGAGTATTCGACATGGGTACAATCTCTAATAGATAATCCAGAACAACTGAGACCAATTGGTAGATCTGAAAGGAAGTTGAATTTTGGGATAAGAGTCACCCTGGTTAATGGCGATATTCTAGATCATCTTGATTGGTTACTTTGTAATGATGCAAGTGTGGTGCTAAGGGGTAGATTGATGAATGAATGTTTGTCTAAATGTTGTTGGCTTCAAACCAAGGCAGCCGATTTGCAACCCAGATGGGAGAAGCCTTTGATTCCTAAATTAATTTGGTCAGGGCCGGAGTCAACTTCTAATCTGACATTGAAGTTACTAGAATTAGCAAAAAGCCCAGTTGTAGCTACTATTGTTCATGGCGATGCTACATTAGAACAGTTGCAAAGTCAATTGAGAGACTATGATGGTGATGTTGAACACCTCATCATCTTTCACAAAGATGAATTTGATTACTCAGATTAATTCACGGCAATTCAGTTTCTTCAGCAGAACCAGACGACCAATCATAGATGCCTTTTCCTGACTTCTTACCAAGGCGGCCTTCAGCCACCAACTTCTCGAGAAGAGGGTGCGGTGTGTAAGAGTCGTCATTGAATGATCTCTTGAGATTTAGAAGAATATCTCTGCGAACATCCAAGCCAACTAGGTCTGTTAGAGCAAGTGGGCCCATTGGATGCTTGTATCCCAATACCATCGCAGTATCGATGTCTTTGGCACTAGCAACACCGTCAGCGAGCATACGTATTGCTTCATTTCCAAGTACTACGCCTAAGCGAGATGTTGCAAACCCAGGAATATCTTTGACCAGAATTGTGGTCTTCCCCATCGCTTTTCCAGCAGATTCTGCCGCAGCAATAGTTTCTTTGGAACATGAATCGTGTTTGACTAATTCAAGGAGTTTCATAATCGGAACAGGGTTGAAGAAATGCATTCCAATCACACTGCCGGGTTTACCCGATGCTGCGGCTATATCTGCAATTGAAAGCGAGGATGTATTTGTTCCAAGGATACAATCATCTCTTGTCATAGCGCCAAGATCTGCAAAGATTTTGTGTTTAAGTTCCGGGATTTCAGGAACTGCTTCAATCACCATATCTGCATCGCCAACAGCTTCTGCCATATTGGAAACAGCATGAAGATTAGCAGCCCATTCGACTTTCTGTTCAGGAGTTGTTTTACCTCTTGCAATTCCTTTGTCCCAAAAAGCATCAATCGTTTTCATGCCGCGCTCCAAACCTTCAGGAAAAGCATCGAAAAGATTGGTCTTCCAACCCGCTTGCGCACACACTTGAGCAATACCTGCACCCATTGTACCTGCACCAATCACTGCTACAGTATTGATTCCCATGTTCTAGCCCCACGTGACTCAGGTTCATGACGATTCCTTGGATTGAGCAACATATACTCCGCCCACAATTAGTATGAATGATGCAATCAATGAAACACCTAATTTTTCATCAAGTAATATCCATCCACTGAGAATGCCAAAAATCGGTACGAGATAGACATAGAGTGCAGATCGACCTGCTCCAATCACTTTGATACCATCCGCAAACCAGACGTAACTGAGAACTGTAGACAGAATCGCCAGGAATGCTACCCATAGCCAAGATTCAGTTGATGCATTACTTGGTATGCCCACTTGAGTGAACTCCCAGATAACTGCTGGAGTTTGTATTAGCAGCCCAACAGTACTTGCCCAGACAGTCAGATGTAATGGGGAAAGGGCATTTTCTCCAGACATCGCCTTTTTCATCAGAATGGTTGAAAATGCCCAAGATAGTGCTGCTAAGCCGATGAGCGTATCTCCAAGCAACCGCTCTTCTATTGGGAGATCAACATTTGGAGAAAACCATGCCAGAACTAAAACTCCAGTCACGGATAGAATTAATCCCCCTGCAAGCCTTTTGTCAAACTTTTCTCCAAGAAATGGGACTGCCAGAATGGCAGTGAATAAGGGATTGAATGTAATCATTAGAGATGCATCTCCGGCAGCAGTCCATTTCATTCCATACAAGAAGAATGCCTGATAGAGGAATGTAGAAAGGAATCCAATGGCGATAATTATCTTCCACTGTTCTTTAGTCGGCGTAATCCATTGCTTTGTTATCTTTAGGAAAACCAAGAAACAACTTACAGCAATAATGTAGCGTGACCAACCTGCTGTGAAAGGAGGAATATCTTGGACTACGACTCTTCCAGCAACCCAACTAATTCCCCAAATGATTGCTACCGCTAGCAATTTCACATGGGTAGTCGCATTTTTCATTCGAATCGCTCCAAGCCTAGCTGCAGGATTCTGGCTCTTGGGAGCCCGATTTCCGGCATGCCTTCGGCTGGTGCGTGGACTTTTAGTCCTTCAAGTCGTTGTACATACAATCCGTAAGATGCAATGTCATCCGGCCTATACGGTGTGGATAGGCCCATTTTTTCAAGGCCTGCACATGCATCTTCAGAGTATATTGGGTACACATTTGTTTCAAAGTGCATCCAGTTTGATAGTCGAACACAATCGACATTTTCCAATGTCATCAGGTGTTCTAATAACCCAACATCTGGGTATTTTACTGTCTGTATTGCCATGTCAACTTCCATCAACACGTCTTCTGGCCATGCAAATGGAGTTTGCTTAGTCCATGAATCTACAAGTTCAATGTGTTGAATTACATCTTCTCCAGTAATTGCGAATAGAGTTTCCTGGTAGGGGCGGTCTTCGTAAGCATCCTTTACGAGTTGAGGTAGAACCGAGTAGAAGCGATCTAATTCAGCTTCGTCGGCTCCGTAGAGCGAGACAGGTATCATTCACTCACCTTCATGCAGTAGCGCCAATTCCACTTGCTAATTGACGAGGAGTTAATGGTTTGTCTTCGACCCATTGCTGCTTGAAAATTTCTTTCAATGCTTCTTCGTCTGCTGCGGTAGGCAGTACATTGTGGAGGTATGCGGCGTATTCCTCTTCAGTACCTTCGAACAAACTACCATCTGTGTAGCAATTCTTGCCACCAAATTTACCGATATCACGGTGGAAGTTTTCATGAGGGACAAATAGTGTCACATCGGAGCCTTCAGGAAGGTATCCATTCAATTTCTCAACTTCCTTAGCAATCTCTTCATGATAGTGCCCTCGGCCTTCTTCATTGAGTACTTCTTTGTTAACATCAATGTCAGCATCGAGTTTCTTTCTTTCATCCCATCGTCCTTTCACTCCCCAGACATATGCCCAGTGTGCGGATGTTGAGGAATCTGTTCCAAACAGATCGTGTGCTGTAGCAACCCATTTGTTCATGTATCGCTGAAGCATGTCTAGTGGAATAACTCCTGCCTTGATAATGCGACGTAGGCCGTTTGAACCAGTTCCTAGATGGAATGACTCTTCTTTGAGCATTGGTCCCATGGATGCAGCTAAAGGCTTGAATGCAGATGTTGAGAGCATTCCTAACTGGAACTTACCATCACGATCTACGAACATTGTGTAGCAGAAGAAATCCAGCCAGTGAGGCATTGGACGATTGAAAGCACCTAGTAGGCGGTCTCCATCTTGTGCATTTCTCTCTAGAAGTTTCTGTGCTTCACGGCGTCCTTGCTGTCCGAAGTATGTCATCAAAAGATAGGCCATTTGCCATCCGTGACGTTGTTCTTCTGCCATGATACGAGCCGCTGCATAGCGGTCATAGTCTGTAGGTGCAGTATCTAGAAGATGACGCTGTTGTTCGACAGATGCGAATTCAGTATCTCCTTGAACTGTAATCATTGAAATCAGTGCATCACGGATATTTTGGTGAGGAACTTGAAGCGCTCTCTCCCACTTTGCACGACCTGTGTAGTCACCGTATTCGATTACATCACCAGCACGGTCCCAATCGAATAAGATTGAGAGGTCGAAATCTCCCAACCATTCTCTGTCGAAACCGACTCTGTCCTGCCATTCGCTAAAGTTAGCGACCCACTCTTCCCATGTCTTAGGTAGTTCTGCCATGATACGGGGAAGGGGTCCCTACTATTCATCAATTTGCGAACATGTTCGCACGAACATGTTCAGGGGGAGTCTCTGCGTATTTCATCTGCGAACGAATTTAACACAACTCCTTCGATTTTATGGAGTTGTACTGAAAGAGTGGATTTACTAACACTCAATAATTCTGCAAGAGCGCTAAGTGTGATTCTTCTTGGAGAGTCCCAATACCCCTCATTCATTGCAGAATCAAAAACAACTCTCTGCCTAGGTGTTAGCATCCTGGTGCCAGTGGAACGAGTAGAGATTACTCGGTATGGAACTTCTCCATCTCTAAGCAGCTGAACAAGTTCTCTACTTTTGTCAGCAGCACATTCGATTGTCCAGTCAACCCATCCATCTCGAACTTCGAACGGAGAGTGGGGAATAACGCCCACTTCTCTAATCGGTTTGATGTAGCCACCACCGCCAGGTGCGATATCAACCTCATACCGATGATCTCCTAAGTCTCGGACTTCATCAACTCCTGGATGATGCTCAAGTTCTGACATCAAATCTGTTGATGATGAAAGTCTGGCAGTACCTCTTCCTCTACCTAGAGGCATTGTTTCCTCTATACGCAAAATTGCTTCCGGTCTGCTACGAGATACATCGCCAGACCAATGCCCTTCAGGCAATCGAACTTCGATGCGTAATTGATTTACCATGGTATCACAATGAGTGTGTTCGGTCATGGCGAGTAACTTTACCAGTTCTGACATCGATTAATTCTGCAAAGGTTTGGACACTGTCTTCACCGACGATTACACCTGGAAGGTATCCGTCGCAAACTCCGGATGCTGCAAAAATCGCATCATCTGAACGGCAAAGGTCGGTTGCATCCCACAGGCGAGTTAGATCGTCATCGACCATTTTCTCAGCTCTTTTCTCTTCCTCATCTGAACGGAATACCAGTCTTCCTTCGAATACTCCACCAATTCCTCGTAGAGCAGTAGCAGTAATGACCCCTTCAGGAGCCGCACCAATTCCTAGGAGCATATCGTATGGTCCATCCGGTCTTGCTGCCCATATTGCAGCAGATACATCTCCATCACCCATCAGGTGTAATTGAGCACCTGCTTCTCGTATTTCTTTGAATAAATCAGAATGCCTCTCTCTATCTAGTGCTACAACTTTGACTTCCGACATGGGCTTGTCAAGTACATATGCTGCTTGTTCAAGATTATAGGTGACTCCGCCATCTAGGCTTACATGGCCTGCTAATTCCGGACCTGCTGCAATTTTGTCCATGTAACAGTCAGGTGCGTGGAGAAGTGTCCCTCTAGGTGCTGCTGCTAATACAGCAATAGAGTTAGGTGAATTATCAGCGCAGTTGTTAGTACATTCTAGTGGGTCGACTGCAATGTCAATTTGTAGCGCGCCCTCGATACCTACTTGGTTTCCAAGTTCTTCACCAATGAATAGCATTGGTGCTTCATCTCTTTCACCTTCACCAATAGCGACCCTGCCATCGAAAGGGACTTTGTCGAATGTTCGACGCATAGCCTCTACAGCGGCAGCATCAGCAGCATTCTTGTCGCCTAAACCACGCCACTCGGCGCTTGCTATTGCCGCTTGGTCAACGGCTTCTAGGAAGTGGTGTGCTAGGTCAGCAGTACGTGCCATGTTGTGTGCGATACGCGTCCCCTCCATCAATCAAGCGGGTCATTCCGCTTTGTGTTTCTCTAGGACTACAATATCTGAAATGCGAGTTTCAGGGTATTGCCCATCTTCATCTTTCTCAAAAGATTTGACCATGTCAAGCGCACACAGAAGACCTGCTGCAACTCCGGTGAGTGCCTCCATTTCGATCCCAGTTCGATAATGAGCACTCACTTCAACAGTACAGCGGAGGGCTAAATTTTCCCAAGCCCAATCCACCTTACAACCTTCAAGAGGTATGGGGTGGCAATGAGGTATGATTCTAGGGGTTTCTTTCACGGCCTGAATTGCAGCAATAGTAGATGCTTCAAGAACATCTCCTTTCTTGACATTTCCAGAAGAGATTGCATCTTTTGATGATGATGAAAGGTGTACTAAACCGGTGGCTACCGCTTTCCTGTGAACAATCGGCTTTCCTCCAATATCTACTACTGCCTGAATACTCTTTTCCATTTTTTCACCCCAATCCTGCTTTCCATGATGCCCCACTCGGCTTGACTTCTTTTTTCCACAGAGGGGCTTGTCGTTTCAGTTCATCGATTAACCAAGAGCATCCTTCGAATGCTTCCTTGCGATGAGGACTAGCAACATGTATTGCCACAATATTTTCTCCAGGGCCTACACTGCCTGTTCTATGAGCCATAGCAACTGAATGTAGCGAGAATCGCTTTATCGCTTGGTTGCCTAAATCATTCAGAGTTTGCGATAATTTTTCTTGCCATGAATCGAACTCGAGGCGGAGAACTTCTTCGCCATTATCATAGCCTCTAGTAATTCCGATGAATGAGACAATGGCTCCACAACCTGTAGTATCCAGTTGTGTACGAAGAGCGTCTACATCCAGATAATCAGGAGCTTCTTGAATGAATACTCCTCCCTGCATATTGTATCCCATACTAGCCGCATCCTTGAAACCATCCTTGTACATGTGATTGCCATGGCGGACGCCGGCCCAATCCACATCATGGGCGCTGGCCTTTCAGGTCTAGCTGCAGCAACCACCTTGGCGAAAGCAGGGGTTGAGGTTCATGTCCACGATGTTAGAGCCGACTCAGGTCAACGCTTTGATGGTGATTTCCAGGCTCTAGAGAACTGGTCGATGGATGATGATTTTTTCGACCAATTGCGTTCTTGGGGCTACGATCCAAAGGAATTCAAATCTACAGAGTTTAGTGTAGTTGACCTAATACATCCGGATGACAAAATCACCAAGACACATACTCCTAGTATCGCATATAGGATAGTAGAAAGAGGTACTTCTGAACATACTATTGATCAAGGGTTCAAGAGAATGGCAATTGCAGCGGGTGCTAATTTGCATTACAAGAGCAAGGTCAAGGAAGAGGATTGCCAAATCATTGCTTGCGGGCCTAAGGGGACCAGTGCAGTTGCGTATGGAGAGATATTCAAAACTAAACATCCTAATCATATCGGATTCCAGTTGAATGATAAATTAGCACCAGGTTCCTATTCGTATCTGATTATAATCGACGGAGTAGGTCTTATCTGCACATGTTTATGGCGAAAACAAAGAGGCTCTGAACGTTTCTTGAATGAAACAATTGCATGGTATCAAGAGAAGTATCCTGATATCGATATGGAGCCGATTAAGAGAGTTGGTGGTAAAGGGGACTTCACAATTAACAAGCATTATTTCCAAGACGGCAGATACTATGTCGGTGAATCTGGGGGTTTACAGGACTTCATGTGGGGCTTCGGAATGAGGATGGCTGTATGGTCAGGTCATTTGGCAGCGCAAGATATTCTTGGTAAGTGCAATTATGAAAAGGAAGTAAGAAAACAATTGATGCCTTATGTTCGTACTTCAGTTGCAAACCGGTTTTTGATGAACCGGGTAGGTGATAGGACCTTCAAGTTCATGTGTAATTCTTGGATGAAGAATCAGGCCAAGAAAGGAGACGGATTAGTATGGATTGGGAAATTATTCCGTCCTAAGTGGTACAAAACTATGCTGTATTATGCAGTGAGTCCTTTCATGCTGAAGAAAGATTCCAAGGCCATGGGTCGAGGAGTGCGCCGTTTACCATTTAGAAAGGCCAAGAAAAGAGATTTGTGGGAACCTTCAGACTCGGCTAAGAAAGTAGGCGAGCGTTGGAATGATGCTCGACGTTCTGGCGGAAAGACCTCGTTTAGTGAGAACAGCGATTGACTCATTAAGCCGACCCTTTTGGCAGACTACATGAGCGACCTATACGGACTCAAACTTGAACCAATGCCAAACCGTCTAGTCAACTATGGTACCACAGACAACGGTATCGCAGTTATCGAACTAGCATCAGACTCAGCTGGAGCTCCTCTCGAAGGAGATGCAATGGGTCCTAACACCTACACACATGGAATGATGTGCGATATTGATACTGCAATCATCAAGGCAAGATTCGATGATGATGTTACTGTGATTGTAATTACAGGAAATGGAGCAAAGTTCTTCTCCGCAGGCGCTTCTATCCAGATGCTTAACAGCGTAACTCCTGGCTTCAAGTACAATTTCTGTCTTCACGCTAATGAAACACTTTCTCGTTTCGAACAGACCACTAAGTTGGTAATTTGTGCAATCAACGGCCACGCAGTTGGTGGCGGTCTAGAAATCGCAATGGCTGCAGATATCAGAATCGCAAGAAAGAATGCAGGAAAGGTTGGTCTTCCAGAGATCAACCTCGGTGTTCTTGCAGGAACTGGTGGAACCGCTCGCCTAACTCGTCTAATTGGTAAGGCTAAGGCTCTAGAGATGATGGTTACTGGAGAATTGATGTCTTTTGAAGATGCAAAGGATTGCAATCTAATCAACCACATTTGGGAAGGCGACGCAGGAGAATTCCGCCGAGATATCCTAGATTGGGCTAGCCAATTCACTCTACCTAACAAGGCAACAAAGGCTGTTGGAAACATCAAGCGTTCTTGCCAGACAGGACCTGAGATTCCATTCGAGTACCATTTGGCACTTGAGCGTGAACTACAGGCTGCTCTATTCGGTAGTAGTGACGCTAAGGAAGGAATCGCTGCATATGTTGAGCGAAGAGTTCCTAGCTTCGAAGGCCAGTAATCATCTTTGATTACAAGTGCGAGCATTATGCTCCATGCTATTGCAAATACTACACCTGCGTAGGGCCTTATTGCTAGATTTCCTTTGAACCCTTAATTTAGCAGCGGCCGGGTTTAGTTCTGGGCAGGTTCTACGATTATGCCCAGGGCTGTAACAATACGTGCACAATCTATTGCCCTCCGTTCTCAATTTAGAAATCCTGTTTTTCTCAGGATATAGTTCTGGGCAAGTTCTGGAGTTATGTCCTATGAGATTGCAATTTGTGCAACGTCTCCAGCCCTTTTTACTAAACCTGAGGGCTTTACCTGGATTTAAAATTGGACACGATCTCATATTGTGCCCTGGTTTGCCGCAATGGGAGCACTTACGCCGATTGTCTCTTGCAGAAATTTTGGAATTACCGGGGTTACTGACCGGACAAGTTCTGATATTGTGGCCTTTAACTCCACAATGGGAGCACCTTCTAGCAGAGTGCCTTTCTTCTCTGATGGCTGCTTTCACAGGGTTAGATAGCCGACACGTCCTAGAGTTGTGGCCTCCCTCTTTGCATAGGGAACATACCCGGTACTCCTTCGCCCTTCGCTGAAGTGGGATCGTAAAGTTGCATTCTTTGCTTGTGTGTCCGGTTTTCCCGCAGCGCTCACACAGACCCTGCATGATTACAAGATTCAAAAAGTAGCATATATTTCTTTCATTATTGTTACATTGATATTTTTACAATTACCTATTTTGCAAACGATGTTTTGAAGTCCTTGAGCAAAGTCGGCGGTTTGATGGCGACCAAGTACCATGTTCCAGCAGATGTTCCTGACGAACTTATCGAGACATTCATCGATAATATGGATGCAGCAACTTGTGGTACAGGCAAAATGAATCTTTTTGCCTGCGATCAGAAAATCGAGCATCTGAATGATGACTTCTATGACGGCGGTAAAAATATACCATTGTCATCTAATGACCCTGAGCATCTTTTCGAGATTGGGGCTAAGGCTCATGCTCAAGGCACTATAGGTGTATTTGCTGGGCAACTTGGATTAATTTCTCAATACGCTAGAGATTATCCTGAGCTACCTTACCTAGTAAAACTCAACTCGAAATCTCATATGGTTGGGACCAGCCAAAGAGACCCAGTTTCGCAGGCTCTTTGGGATCTGGATGATGTAGCATCATTGCTTCACAACGGAATTAATGTTGTTGGAATCGGCTATACAGTCTACATCGGTTCAGAATACGAGCATGAAATGCTAACCGAAGCGGCAACCTTCATCCGTCAAGCACATGAAATGGGAATGATTTCAGTTGTTTGGATGTATCCTCGTGGGAAAGCAGTAACAGATGAAAAAGACCCTCAACTAATCTCTGGAGCAGCAGGCGTTGCTGGTTGCCTAGGTGCTGACTTTGCTAAAGTAAACTATCCTCGTGCATTCGAAGGAATGACGCAGCCAGAAAGTTTGGGTATTGCTGCTGAAGCAGCAGGTCGCTGTGGAATCATATGTTCTGGAGGAGGTTCTCTTCCACCTGAGGAGTTTTTAGATCGATTAGTTCAACAGATGCAAGTTTCTGGTTGCAGAGGAGCAGCAACTGGGAGAAACATTCACCAAAAAGGTACAGAAGATGCTGTTAGAATGACTGCAGCGTGTAAAGCGGTTATTTGTGATGGAGCTGGTCTTGAAGAAGCCCTAGCAATCTATCGTGGTCAGTAATTTTGAACCATTCCGCAAGAAGTACAGACTGATCCTACTACTAGGCCTCCGCAAAAAATACACATCCCGCTTGTAGCAGGGAGTATTATTGTCATCTGATTCAATCAGTTGCGCCTAATCAGGTCGTTTGTCTGAACGTTTCCTTCAGAATCGATGATTAGTGGTTGACCTTCTTCCCATCCAGGGCAGTTATCAGATACCCATGTTCGAGTAGCCCATTCGCAGATGTCGTATCCGCCAGAAAGAATGCCGGATCTCTTGATGTATCCTACCTTGACAATGTCTTTGTCCTTGGAGAGTACGTTTCCTAATTGCTGACTAGTAGTACCGTGGCGCATAGTGCTGTTGATATGTTCCAAGATTTCTGCTGTGTTGCGAGGGCGGTCGCCCAGGAACTTCTTGATTTTCTCACGTATTCTTACTGTCTTCATTTGTCATCTCCTCCTTGTCATCCGGCTAAATCCTGTGTGTCGGGTCGCCGTTAAACCCAAGGAGCGAAGCAGCCCATATAACCGTTCTGCCGACGAACCGTTCGAAGTTACATTAACTGACTCAAAACGCCATGCAAATAGTGGTTTTATTGTTAAACTGGGTTTATTAACTACAATCTCCAGTGGAAATGTGTAACAAAATGTAACAAATTAGTGAAAAGTAAGCAGAAATTTTGATATGGGGGCGACTAGTGGTTGAATTTGGTGACAATGGTGCGAAGTAATCGTATCCGTTCTACTTACCAACGAAGAATCCTCGATTGGTTGGCAGATGGCGGAGGTACTGTGACTGAGGTGTCTAGTGCACTAGGGCTTAGGGTTCCTCACGCTTCTGCTGCCTTGAAGAAATTACGGGAATCGGGGGACGTAGCCCGAGATGATCACAACTTACGTGGCTCTAGGTATCGGCTTTCATCTCAAGGATTGAGTCGTCTAGAAGGTGACGGTTTAGCTCGTTTGAGTGAACTAGTGAGGTGGCCTCCTCCTCCTGGTGCGGCAGGGATTGTACTCGCACGTGAAGGCTCTATGCTACTACTTGGTTACGCTTCTATGCCGGCAGGACCTCTTCTTGGCCTACCTGATAGGCCTATGAATGATGAGAGTGGGGTGCTAGAGAACTCCAGTGGAAATGAGGGGGCGTCAATATCTTGGCAATGGGCTGTTCAGAGAGAGGAGGGCCCAGTCTGGTGGGATTTGGAATCTATGCGACGCGCAGTAGCTCCTACAGATGCTAGTCCTATGACACTTACAGCGTGGATGGAACGGCCGAAAGTAATGGGAGTAGTCCGTGCTAAACTCCTACAGGACTCCAAACCATGGCCATTAGGCGTGGGTAGTTGGTTCACATCACTACCATCTGGTCACTGGCCTGAACTACCTAATGTGTTACGTGATGGTGATGCTGCTATTGGAAGAGCAGGTAATTCTGGTCCACAGGTGAGGCCTCGTGGCGGAGTCCATGCTAGATTAGGACGTAGAACTGAAAGGTCATTGATTGTCAGAAATACTCCTTCTCAATCTTTGAAGATAGTGGATGGGGACCTTTTATCGCTACCTGCAACACCTTTGCCTAGGGAGATCCTTCGACATTGGTTGAAATTAATACATCCTAGACTTGGTCAAAAAACGGTTGATGAAAAATATTACCGCCTCCTAGAGGATATTCAAAACTCAGCCTCTAATGCACTAACACGGAAAGTGTTGAATGATTTCCCTGGACGGTTATGGACTGATGGCTTTGACAATCTAATCGACACTAGATCTATTTCTCATCGTGCGGCTGAATCTATTGTCAATTATGCATTAGAGGCGACTAATCTTCCCATCGTTTTAGATTGGCGTTGGCCAGCTAACCTCAATTTGTTAGGCAGGTTCGCCAGTGATAGCAAATGTCGAATGATAATTTGTGAAATACCAGATATTGGTTTGCCTTTCGTCCTTACATCACAAGAGGGCCAAGGTAAATTCGATTTAGAAATGCCTGGGCGTCTACATTTACCAATTAGTGTTGATTCAGATATCTCAGTTCCAAACGGTTGGAATCCTCCTTCAACTCCTAGTGAATTGATAAGGGGTAATTCTTCTGTTGCTAAAAATTCAGATAATCATATCGAAGCAATGTGGCAGGCATGTAAATTAGCAGACGGGGATGAAGAATGGGCTGACCGCCATGAGAACAGTTTCCCATTAGCATCATGGATTGCAACTCCAATAGCAGGTCAAGCCGCTAGATGGAGAAGAATCGGGCAACATTTGAATCCAGTATGGGCAACATTAGCCAGTTTGGATGAGTTCGACACAACGACGCTTGCAGACCTCGCATTAGTTGACAGAGATGCACTGGTTATTCTCATGGAAAGAATCAGAAACAATCCTCTTAGCATAATTTCACTTGATACAAACCATCCAGCCATAGCAACTGTAATCCTTCTCAGTTCTGAATGGGTTGAGGAACATATCGACGTAATCGAACCATGGTTATCAAATCCATTAGAAGTCTCAGAAGTACTCCGTAAGAATTGGAATAAAACTGGAATCGATCGTTTAGTAGTGGCATGCCCTCATCATAGTAAGTTATTGAATCAAGACAACTTCGAGCGCGAAGATGTTTTGGGAATCATGGAAGATGTCCATTTTTCATTATGGGAAAAGCATTCAACATCCTGGTTATTGATGTGCATGTCATCAACCTTAGGCCGTTCAGCACTTTCTCTACTGGACTTACCTTGGGCTGCAATATTGTTCAAGCAAGATTTGAAAGCGGAAGATTTGGTTCTTGTTCACCACATGCCCGAAGGTATTGGGACAGATTCGTTAGAGGATGTAGTCGAGGCTCTAAATGCGGCAGAAGAAGGAAGACCTCCAGTTTCGGGAAAAAGCCACCCATTAGCAGGTTGGCTATTCCAAAAACAGATGCCTGAGCCGCCATTGACTACTGATTTCAATCAAGAAATACATCTTGCTCTACACCGACGGTTTCAACAATGATGGGCTTTGAGAGTCAATTGGCCGCACATGCAACATCGCACGGAGAGCGTCCGCTCAGTGAACTGCGATACCAATGATAGCGGCCACGTGCCATCGACGAAGACCAGGGTGACTCCTCGGAGAATGACCTCTGATGCAAACCGATGGACAATGTGGTCGGTAATGGGTCCTCGCTGGACGAGAGTATGAGAGTGAGACAACCAACCGGCTGCACAGATAAGCCCTGACCCTGGGTCAAGCTCCCGAGGAGACTGTGACAGGGGCTGTTACGGGTCGGGGCACAGCTTTCTTTGCGATTCATTGAATAGCCATCCAAATACAGTCGATAGTATGGCGAAGTTGGAACGCTGCTTAGTAGGCGGCACCTTCGATAGGTTTCACGACGGCCACAAGGAATTACTTCTTACTGCACTTGATGTTGCTGAATTAGTTGAAGTTTGGATCACAAATGATACGATGTCTGCTGCCAAATCACCATTCTTACAATCCTTTGAAGACCGTAGAGAAGCAATACTTTCTTGGGCAGATGAGCGAATTACAACTCACGAATTAGAAGATAACTTGGGCCCTGCTCCCATAAGGAAAGACTGTGATGGTATCATCTGTACTCCTGAAACACTGAGTAATTGTCAATCAATAAACGAAATTAGGTTGAACAACGGCCTACTCCCGCTTGAAATCATTGAGGTATCTCATACACTAGATGAGGCTGGTGGAATAATTTCCAGTACTAGAATCAGGGCAGGCCTCATTGATAAAAATGGTAAGCAATGGTTGAAAGAGTCGGATAGAAGTAAGACCTATCTATTCCACAGAGGTTTAGATTCGGAATTAAAAGAACCTGCAGGGGAACTATTCCTCGGACCGGAGCAATCACCAGAGGTTGCGATGTCTGCTGCAATGGAGAATATTGCTCCAGGCGGAATCATAGCAGTAGGAGATGTAAGTGTAGAGACTCTTCTTGAGATGGGCGTGACTCCAGACATTGGTTTGGTTGATGGAATGACTAAGAGGAGTGAACTAATTGAAAAAGTCGATTTATCTTCATTTGATATTCTGCTAAAGGCTGATAATCCGGCAGGTGCAATCACGCCATCACTTATCGATTCCATAAACGCTGCTTTGCACAACGACCAAACCACTTGTATCGAGGTTGATGGTGAAGAAGATCTTGCCCCCATCATTGTACACTTGCTAGCTCCATTAGGAACCAACGTAATTTACGGTCAGCCAGGTAAAGGAGTCGTTCTCAGAATCACAAGTCTCGCGGCCAAGGAACAATGCAGAGGATTGTTGTCCAGATTCGAGGTGAAAGAATGACCCTTGTCTCAGTTGCTGTTTGTGTTAGAGATGGTATTGATTGGATTGATGGTTGCATTGATTCACTAGTCAATCAAAGCCACAGCCCTATTGAGATAATTTTAGTTGATGACGGTTCCAGTGATGGAAGTCAAGACAAGGTCAAAGAATGGGCTGGGCATGAATTAGTAACGGTGATCAACCAGGGTGCTATTGGATTATCGGCAGGTAGAATGGCTGCATTAGACGCCGCAAATGGTGATTGGTTTGCAATCACTGATATTGATGTTAGACCAGAAAAGGATTGGATAGAAAGAATGCTGGAGGTATCTAGGTCTCGGGATGGAGAAGATGTAGTGGCTGTAACAGGGCGTACAGTATTCGGTCAAGCAGAAGATGTGATTTCGAGAATTAGGTCAGTAGAGATTGAATCGAAATATCGTTCCCGCCCACGTAGTACGAAATTAGCAAACGGTCCTTGTTCGATGTTTATGACGGAGAAATTACGCTCAGTAGGCGGATTCGACCCTTCTTGGTACCATGCTGAAGACATGGAAGTTTCACTGAAGTTAGTTCAGAATGGTGGAACTATTGTATACACTCCCAATGCTGTAGTAAATCATATTCCTGAAACAGGTCTTGGCAGGTTTTTGCATAAGCGAAGAAGAGATGCTAGGGCGCACGTCAGAATTCATCGCCGATACAAAGGGGTCAAGCACGACTTTATCGGCTCTTCTTGGATTGTTTTGTGGATGGTTCCTTTACTAGTAATGGGGGCATTTGGTATCTCGTTATACGTCGGGAATTTACTTTCTTACAATGAGATTAATGCTAATTCAGCTTACTATGCATTATCTAGAGAAGTGCTATTGCTTTCGCTTCTTCCATTATTTTGGGCATCTTCATTCATTAGAAGTCACTTACCAAAGAACGGAATTAAACCATTTTTCGTATTAATTTCATGGTCGTTGACACTATGGATTGGAATTATACAGGGGTACTTCGACGCTATACTGCGTCGAAATGGACACTGATCACTCTTCTTGCTCAACAGATGCGAGCATGCGTAGAGCTAATCCAACAGCCATCATTGCGATTGACCATGAATAGACACCAGGGTCAATCCATGCTGTGGAAGTGATTCCCCAGTAGAAGTAGAATAGAACGCTTCCTAGCATTGACCAGGTTCCAATAATTAGAGACCATCCTCCATTACCTGCTTCAACTAGATCGTTGTACCAGTTGTTAGTCAACATTGATACTGCCCATTCTCCAATTCCGTCATCTCCAGTTAGTGAGCGGATTCCTAGAGCAGCCATTCCTGCACAAAATGCGATGAATACTGCATCTCCTACAGCGAATGCAGCAGCAGTATCTTTGTCTCCGAATGCGTTGTTAGTATATTCGAAGGTTAGAACTCCACCCCAAGATACGTGGTAGTTTGGATGAATATTGTTTGTAAGGTTCAGTGCTGCAAGGAACAATCCAAGGCCACCTAACCAGAAATACCATGTTGCCAAGGTTTTCGAGGGTTGTGTCAGAATCTCGAACATACCGTTCTTTTCATTCTCAACATCAGTGCTCATGCGCCGTTCGACCTTGGACGCGTTTAAGAGTCTTGGCATAGCCTTGAACTGGCTGTAAACGAATCAAAGTAGACTTTGATGGCGGTACTTTGCTGAGAAAACCTCTGTAAGAGTAGGTTCTGCTTTTGCCATTACATCACACGGGTCGATGTTAGTTGGAATGCATGAATTGATTTCCTTACTTCTTCCGTACCTGCCCCTAGAGATTGTTTTTGCAGTGACCAAACCCAGCATGTCAAGATTGGAAATAATTCCTGAAATTCTTCTTGCAGTTAGGAACTGTTGCCCGATATGGGTGCATGCCTGTTTGTAGATGTGGTAAACTTCCCCAGTCTGGATATTTCTCAAGCCATTCTTTTCGTTGATCAATACTGAGGCCAGAACCAACTTTTGTTGAGTAGGCAGAGTTCTAATCACTGGAGTTACTTGGTCAGATTCTATTTGTGCTTGTGCTATTCGAACATGATTCTGCTCAACAACGTCAACACCTTCTTGCTCCGCCTTTTCAGTAGATACGCGTAATAGGTCGAGCGCACAACGTGCGTCACCGTGTTCTTGAGCAGCCAGAGCTGCACACAATTCAATCACTCCAGCACCAATCGCTTCACTATTAATTCCAAGTTTAGCACGTGAGCGTAGAATGTCCTGTAACTGTTCTGCATTGTAAGGGTTGAACACAATGTCCTGCTGGCCGAGTCTACTACGGACTCTTGGGTCAAGGAAATCGGTGAACTTTAGATCATTGGAAATCCCAATTACACAAGCCCTTGCATTTTCTAACTCTGCATTTAGGTTAGTTAAGTTGTACAAAAGATCGTCACCAGCCTTCTTTACTAGATGGTCTATCTCATCCAAAACTAGTACATATACGCCTCCGCGCATGTTCATCCGCTTTACCAATTCAGAGAACACTCTGTCAGTTGGCCAGCCGGTGAATGGAATCTCGTCCTTCTCATGATCTTCGAGTAATGCATTACCCAGGTGAGATAATACTCTGTATTGAGTATCTATCTGGCGGCAATTGACCATTACCGGGTGGACAAATCTTCCAATAGATTCGCCCTTACGTTGAAGTTGGTCGCAAACATACCTAGTCACCGCAGTTTTTCCAGCGCCAGTTACACCATACAGTATCATGTTTGAAGGAATGTGCCCTTTGAGAGCCTCCACTAGATTGAATGAAAGTTGGTCTCTTTCTTCATTACGGTGAGGTAGAGATTCCGGTTGGTAAGTGTGGCGCAGTACTTCTTTCTGAACAAATAGAGTCTTCTGGTTGAGAATTCCATCGAAAATATTTCTCGTCAAAAAATAACACCTCCTCTATTTTGTTATGCTGGTTGAATGCCCGGCCCACATCATGCGTGATGCCTACGGGGAGTCCGAGTCCGCCATATAAGTCTAGTCCCAACCCACCCCAGTATAGTGAGGATTTGCTAACATAACTCAAACCAATTGGGGGTATAAAAAGGGTGCAACCTTTTCGGCTATTATGATATAAAAAGGCCCTACTGTAGAGTGTATTTTTATCTTGTCCGCCGGGGCTAGTTTTTTTTAATCAGCAGGCATTTTGAGAGAAAATATTAATTCATGCATTCGAATATAATAATACAAAAGTTCAGTGAACAATTTTTCCTTTCATCTGAGATCGTTCAGCCGATGCCTGTTTTTTAGGGCACACTAAAAAAATCGCACCATGTTGTTATTTTTTAGGTATTTTATTCTAACATATTGAGCCAACTGAATCAAGCTCAAATCGCATATTATCTTCACCGTGGATTACATTTTCAGGGAAAATGGGGACCTCTTTGGTAAGAATCTTGTAATCTGAATCAATGTATGTATGTGTTATGACAAATTTAGTTTGAGGGAATTTATTGGCTAATTCATTAATGTCGCTTGGCTTGTGATGGTGTTCAGTCTGAACATACTCAGGGACTCCCATTTCAACGACTGCGAATTTACATTTCCCAATTCGGTTCCATAGTTCTTCACACGGCCCAGAGTCTCCTGAATGTATCATTGACCAACCCTGCTCATTAGTCAGCATCCATCCGTGAGGGTCCACTTCTGGGTCATGTAGAACCTCGAACCTCTCCATTTTCCACCCTTTAACTTCAGGAGTGTCTACCCAGTTAATACTCTCAATGATTTCTTCTAAGGAACCAGGGTATGCTAGATTACATAGGTGGGTTAGCCTATCTCTGACACCCTTAGAGCCGGCGACTGTAAGTGGCTTCAAACCCTCTCTGTCTGAAATATATTTTCTTTCCAGAAGTAGGAATGGGAATCCAAACACGTGGTCCCCATGAACATGTGTGATCAGAATGGTGTCGATATCGGCAGGGCTAATCCCTGCAATTCGCAAACTTGCTAAGGCGGTTGGCGGGCAATCAATGATGATGTGTTTGTCGATTACTAGGAATGAGTGAAGCCTTCCCGAAGGGAGGAATGCATTGCCACTGCCAAGCAAATCAACTACTACCATGTGCGATTGCAGGTACTTCAACTCTAAGACATCATCGCACCTAACATTCATCTATCCGGTTCAGGTGGGCGGCATGTCGGTGTACCCTATGGCCAACTGGAGCGCAAAAAATCCGTACCAATCTAAGATTACCGAATGCTATGTCTTGAACGGTGAAGGTTCTCGGAAAGAGACCCGCCACGTAGTTTTCGATTTAGGAGATTCAGGATTAGATTACAAAGTCGGAGATGCATTAGGCGTGCTCGCTGAAAATCCAGAGGATACCGTCGATTTACTAATCGAGACTGCTGGCTGGAACAGCGAAGATATGGTTACTACTCACAATGGTGAAAGGACGATTAAAGAAGCGCTGAAGATGGACTTTGAAATCCATCGTGTCAACAAGAAATTCGTGAACTCCCTAACCGAGAAGGTCACGTCGAGTGGAATGAGAATCACAGTCAAGATGATTGATAGATACAGAGAATCTGTTGCTGGTGAAGGGGCAGGTTGGATGAATGATGATTCGTCACCGAGTACCGAACTTCTACCATCTATTCCTGGCGATGACCCAATGGGTAGGGTAGAGAATCTAACAACAGATGGTAAAGCCATGGAGGACTATATTTGGTCACGTGACTATATCGATGTCATGAAAGATTTCGATGTAAATTACTCTCCGCAAGAGTTTGTAGAAGTAATCGACAAACTCAAACCACGCTTGTACTCTATTGCTAGCAGCCACGATGCTCACCCTGGATTCGTCGAGTTAACAGTCGGGATAGTGCGCTATTCTCATCATGGCCGGGATCGTGGTGGCCTCTGTACAGTTTACTTAGCTGATGAAGTTGAAGTAAACAAGACAGATGTCGGAGTATTCATGTCTCCAACGAAATCATTCGTTCTGCCTGCTGACAAATCTACAGATATTATCATGGTTGGTCCAGGTACCGGAATCGCACCTTTCCGTGCATTCATGGAACAACGTGTCCATGACGGTGGGAGTGGTAAAAATTGGCTATTCTTTGGTGACCAATCTTCTAAGACTGAATTTTATTATCAAGAAACAATTGAAAATTGGCTCGATGAAGGCCATCTCTACCAATTTACTACAGCATGGTCCCGTGACCAAGAAGAGAAAATCTACGTTCAACACAGACTCAAAGAGCATGGTGCAGAAGTATGGGAGTGGTTCGAAAGGGGTGCTTACTTCTACATCTGTGGTGATAAGACCTACATGGCAAAGGACGTACACCGTGCATTAATTGATATTGCAATCGAACACGGTGGAATGTCGGAAGCTGATGCCACTCACTTCATCGAGAAGACGATGATGAGGGAAGAGAAGCGTTACTTACGTGACGTATATTGATCACGCTTCACCTTCAGGAGGAGTTGGTACTTCAACACCAGGAATGCCTAACTCGCGTGCGCGCTTAATCATAATGGTAGTCCACTTTGATTTAGGGCCCGGGAATGCAATTAAGTGAGTGGCGTGTTCTAGCATTTTATCACCTAATGTTGGTGATGCTTCTGGCCTACCAGTGTCTTCTAATCCTTTTCTTGGTTCATTCCACGCTTCGGAGAAAATAGCCATTGGTATCGCATGATTGTTAGCCCATCTTTCGACTAAGTAGTCGACACCGCTAGCGCCTCCAATGATGATTAGATCGGGGTGGGAATTCCATTTAATCCACTGTTCTAACTGTTCTTCTAACCATTCGTAGTCATAAAATCTTGAGTTTCCGCAAATAACTAGATTCACGACTCTCCCATCTTGATTTAGGTCTCTGCCTGCCAATCGCTCGACAGTGGCTGCACCCGTGTTTGTATCGTCGGCCATGTTTTCGAATTGTTTGGGTAGGCTATAAGGGAACCCCATGAGTTTCAGGTTTTTAGCAAATATCGGCTAATTCGTTTCCGGTTTCCGGGGTTGTAAATTGGCAGTTTCAGACCCAATACGACCGCTTTCATCATAGAATAGGTGCGGGTGGACACTCTCATGGCATTCAAGCGTGTGCTAATTGCGAACCGTGGCGAGATAGCACTGAGAATCCTCAGGGCGCTTCGAGATATGGGTATTGAAGCAGCGATTATTCACGGCAGGGAAGACCGTCTATCGCTGCCCGTTCAAATGGCGGATATTGCATATCCTATAATGCGAGCAAATCCTTTAGATTCATATTTGGACATCGAAGCAGTAGTACAAGCTGCAAAAGATATGGATTGCGATGCAGTTCATCCAGGATACGGCTTTTTGGCAGAGAATGCACATTTCGTAAAACGTCTTGAGGAAGAAGGAATAACTTTCATTGGACCTGCAGCCAATGTCATTACACTGTTAGGTGACAAGATCGAAGCAAGAGCTGCAATGGAAGCAGCAGGTCTTCCTACTGCCAAAGGAAGCAGTGAACCGATTTCTACGGCAGAAGTTGCCAGTAAATTAGCAGATGAAATTGGTTATCCCGTGATAATCAAAGCAGCAGCCGGTGGTGGAGGCATAGGAATGCAAATCGTCAACCAAGAAAACGAATTTGAAAGCGCTCTAAAACTGTGTCAAAGTCGAGCAAAATCAGCATTCGGTGATGACAGAGTTTTCGTCGAGAAATATATCGAAGGTGCACAACACGTCGAGTTCCAGGTTTTGGGTGATGGGAAGAATGCAATTCACTTTGGTGAAAGGTTTTGTTCTATCCAGAGACGACATCAGAAACTTGTGGAAGAAGGGCCTTGGTTAACAGATGAAAAGAGGGCTGAGGTTGGTGCTTTAGTATGTGCAGGAGCCGAATCTGTTGGTTACAAAGGTCTTGCAACATTCGAATTCTTGCGAGATAAGAACGGTGATTTTTACTTCTTAGAAGTTAATCCTCGTGTCCAAGTCGAACATACTGTTACCGAATTAATAACAGGTTACAACTTAGTTGAGTTAGGAATTAGAGTTGCACAGGGTGAAAGCCTACCGCTCACTCAAGATGATATTGTGATTCGTGGCCATGCAATCCAATGTCGGTTGAATGCAGAGGACACCACAAATTTCGTTCCATCACCTGGTCGGATTTGGGAATGTCATTTCCCATCTGGGTTTGGTATTAGATGTGACACACATGCACACCCAGGGTATGAGATGCCTGGTTGTTTCGACAGTCTACTGGCTAAATTACTAGCATGGGGTCCAGATAGAGAATCTGCAATACGCCGTATGAGAACGGCTCTCGATGAAACCATAATCACAGGTGTGGATCATCTTATTCCGCTTCATAGAAGGATTATGGATGAGAAGGATTTCCTCGCTGGGGACATCACTATTGCATATATCGATGAGCATCAAGACCTACTGGGATGATTTGAATGGATGTTCTTATAGTTGGCAGTTTGGCCTACGATTCTTTGGAAACACCATTGGGTTCTAGGGATGATGAGTTAGGCGGTTCTGCATCATATGGTGGCTTTTCGGCATCATTCCACATGAGGAGAATGCAAGGTAATGGAGTTTCATTGGTTGGAGTTATTGGAAATGATTTCAAATCAGAACATCTTGATTGGTATACCGAATCAGGCTTAGAGATTAGCGGAATCGAAACTAGTGATGGTCAAACATTCAGATGGAAAGGGTCCTATCATGGAGACATGTCAGAGGCTGTAACACATGAAACACATCTCAATGTGTTTGAGCATTTCCAACCTAAGGTCCCAGCAACCCACACTAAACCAAAGGTGCTAATGTGTGCTAATTTACACCCTTCTTTACAATCGTCAGTATTGTCACAAACCGATGTGCAGAGGCTATCGATATTGGATTCGATGAATTTATGGATTAATATTGCTCATGATGAGTTATTGAATGTAATTAAGAAAGTTGATATCGTTGTATTGAATGATGGTGAAGTCAGAATGCTTGCTTCAGATGACAACCTAATACGTGCTGCAAAAAAAGTACTTGAGATGAAAGAAGGCGGTATTCTAGTCGTTAAGAGAGGTGAACATGGCGTGCTGGCATTACATCCTGATGGGTTGATTTCGATGCCTGCTTATCCAACACTCAACTTGACAGACCCCACTGGCTGCGGCGACTCGTTTGCAGGAGCAATGGCACAGTTTTTGACTCAGGGGAATGGCTCAGTTGGTTATGATGAATTAGCAGAAGCTTTGGTTCATTCAACAGTTACTGCATCCTTTACTATCGAAACATTTGGCACAGAAAGAATTAGGAATTTGTCGATTGATGAATATGATTTGAGGTTAAAGGAGTTCAGACGAATCTCCAAGACTTCTTGATTGCAGCATGCTCAAGAACAGGTCGTAACTCGCAGAGGTATGACCGTACTCAATATCGCAATGGTTGGTAGTGACGACTTGGCCAAATCTATTGCCAAGGCCACAGATCAGCGAGATGTACACACCTACGTCAACAAGGAGTCGGGACCGGATGGTGCAAGAATTCTTTCTATCATCCGTCCAGCTAAAATGCCTGAAAGAATCCGTCCATTCTTCAATTCATTATGTGCTGCAAGAGTTGGACTAATCGAAGTCACAGGCGTTGATGCAACATTTGGAGAAGTGCTTGTAGGGTTCGCTTCCGCAGGAATCGAAAAAGGAATTTTCGTGATTAATCCTGCAGATGGTGAATGGATTGATGAAGACCAAGTAAAGGGTTTCATGGCTCAAGCCGGTCTTTCAGGATGGAAGCAATGCGGCACTGATGGCATCGAATTAAGAGAAGCGCTATACGGATTGATGGATGAGATTTCAGTAGATCTCGAGTCTGCAAAGAAAGAGCCTCTAGTTGTGCCAATAGATCAACATTTCAATGTCAAAGGAATCGGATTGGTTGCGATTGGATATGTACAAGCTGGCTCAGTATCCGTTCACGCCGAATTGCAGTTACTCCCTGCAGAAGGTCCTGGTACGGTCAAGAGTCTGCAAGTTATGGATGACGATGTTGAAGAAGCGGTGGCTGGAGACAGAGTCGGAATCGCATTACGTAATACCAAGGAAGACCACCTAACTGGCGGTTCACTAATTGTTCATCCAGCAGTTGAAGATAAGAATAAGGGGATTTCGATACCGTTATCTTTAGAAAAGCACGAGAAGAGTTCTCTAGAATTATCAATTTCTCCATTCCAAAAGCGAGTTTTAGCGGTTGGAGATGTAGTGCACGCTAGTGTTGATTTACAATTTGTCGTTGGAAGAGTAGAATCGATAGACTCAGGACTGGAAGTGACTTGGGAATCTCCATTATTTATCCGTAAAGAAAACCCTCCAACTGTGATAATTGCTCAACTTGATTCCAAGCCTAGAATCATGGGCAGCGCTAAACTATCTCGGCTGAACTGAACTACTGCCAAGAACGGCCCCCCTATGGGGGGGCCAAACGGTGGATTCATAACCTCGGGTTCAAGTTCAACGGTTCGGGATGCATATGGACACGAAGCCAGAGGGGCTCAGTGTCATAGGAGATCGGGTTAATTTCCGCTCCTTGTCACTGGAGGGAGTTCGAGGTAGAGTTAGGGCAACCCTTACCGAGAATCAGGTCTCCTTTGAATCGAAGTCTGGACATGCATTAGACATCAAGTTGGATGCGGTCAAGAGGGTCCATCATCATCACACAACTCTAGTTCCAGGTTGGCTTGCAGTCGTCGGCTTAATCCTTATGTGGGTGGCTTGGAGGGGAGTCACTGGGAAGATGCAAGCTTTACTCGGAGCAGCAGGGATTGTTTTGTCTACTGCTCATTACATTACGAGAAGGCCCACACTAACAATCGATACAAATGCTGATGATTGCCACACCGTTTTCGGCCCAGATATTGCTATGATGAGGCTTTGTTCCCTGATTCAACGAATACAAAACGGAATGTCACTTGAAGATGCGAAAGCGAGTGTTGACGCAATGGTTAGTGATTCAGAATACCCCCGTTATGAAATCACTCAGGAATTAGAATTAATTCCAGAACCAGTAGAGATACTATCATCTCCAGTAATTCCACACTTCCTAGATATTATGGACTCGCAAGATGGTACGGACCACTTAGATTTCATCGATGCTGAGATAGCGAGTCCTGCTATTGCAATCGACGATTTGGATTTGCCATTGTGGGAAGATGAAGTCGAGCCTACTGTACAGCAAATGTCTCCGAGTCTACTTTCAAGGTCCAAAGAAAATATGGTTACCCAGAGAAACCAAGTCATACAGAATGGTTGGCAGCAGCCAGAACCTAGGCCTGTATACAATGAAGTACACAGGGCCAACCATCCCGGTTCATCCTATGGGATGATCAATCAGGGACATTATGTTCAACCTCCTGCGCCAACTCAAACCCCTGAACCAACTCCGATTCCTACTCATTTCCTACCCTCCTTCGTTGGAGCCAATGGTGTTCATGTTCCTGGTGTTCAGCCTAGAGAATTCATGGTTCCAGATTCCCCGCTACAAGCACCTGTCGAGCCTGAACCTACTCGTTCATTAGTCGCTTCAGCGAGAAAAGAAGATTTGATACAAGCAACTCCTGTTGTTGAAGTACAAGAGTCTCAGAAGGAAAGATATCCCGGTGTCAATAAGTTATCTTCCAAGCGGGAGTCACGCAGGCTGATATCTTCTCGCAATGGGAAGAAAAGTCGCGCTGCAAAGAAATCGATTTTATCGGAATTGGTTAAGCCAATAGGACGAGCAGGGGCCATTTCTCGTAATTTCATCAAGCGAAGGAGAACTACAGATGCACTGCGATTGCAAGCAGAGCATTCCAGGCAAGGTCAATTAGCATCTTCAATACAAGAATTAGCTAAGAGTAACGGTGGCGATGTTAGTGACGAAGAAGTATCTGAAATGATTTCACACCTTTCTCCTCCTACTGTAATTCCTTCAAGTTTCAGCGAACTAGTAAGTACTGGCTCCAAAAACAAGGGAATTGAAGATGTTGAATCGATACCTAGGATCGAAGATTGAATCAACGTTTTCTTTGGGCTAACATATGTGCTTTGATTGCTTTTGCAGCATCCCATTCACTTTGGTCTTCATCAGTCTCTGGTTTGAATTGAGGAATTGGAATTGGGCGCATCATTGAATCGATTGCAACCATGAAAAAGTATCCATCACAAATTTCAGTCTTAGTCCAATCTGATTTGTTCATTGCCCATGCTGTAACTTTAGCACATGCGGTACGATTAGATGTGTATACGATTCTAGCCGTTACTTCTATCAAATCTCCTTGACGAGCCGGTGCCTTGAATTCAAGAGTATCTATCGAGATAGTTACGAACTCACGATGAGCGAATTTAGCGCATACGATTCCTGCAGCTTTATCCATCAAAGAAAGTAAACGTCCTCCGAACAATGTATTGTAAGAGTTAGTGTCCTGTGGAAACACCTCTTCGATTAGTGTGACAGGTTCTGTACTGAATGGCTCCATGCTCAAGGGGGATGGACTCCCCTCCTTCAATCCATGTGCTATTTCCCCGTTCAATGTGAGATTTGATGAACTATGGTCTACGCCGTTGTATCATGACGGGGATTTGCATAGCACTCGTTAGTGGTGGAATTGACTCTCCTGTAGCTGTTGCTCGGATGCTAATGAAAGGTTGGAAAATCTATCCTTTACACGCTTCCCAAGAACCGGTTACAGGTCCTGCTGCTGAGCAGAAAACTATCGCTTTACTCAGGCATTTACTTGAATTGGAAGGCCCACTTGGTGATGCAGCGAGAGAATATCTTTCGCGGGAATTAGTCGTGGTTCCAGTCGCAGAGCAATTAGCACTTTTTACCGAGAAGTGGAATCACACAGAATATTTCATCCATATGAAGAGACTATTCAATTCGATTGCAACACTCCGAGGTAATGAGGTGGGTGCAACACATGTGCTCACAGGGGAAAACCTAGGGCAAGTTTCTAGTCAAACACTCGGGAATCTGGGAGGCATTGAGATCGCTACAGATTTGCACCCTCTTCGTCCATTATTGGCTTTTGATAAGGTTACAATTATGACAATGGCTAGGAAAATCGGCACTCTTTCTATCAGCGAAGGTCCAGAAGTCTGTGACGCCTTAGGGCCTAAGAAACCTACAACTGTGGCTAACAAGGAATGGTTGGAGCAATCTGAAGAGAGGGTTGGAGGCTTGCAGCACCTCGCTTCTACTAGTTTTTCACAATCTAAGATTGTAAATCTTTGAGATTACCGGGTCCCCCCCTTAAGGGGGGAACCCGTTCAGACACTTCCCCGTCGGTCTTTTATGTCAGACTGGACTGGAAGAGGAGAGAGGGTAGCCCCATGAATGATAATAAGAATGCAATAACCGCTTTGGTATTCACATGTTTGATGCTTATTTCCCCACTGGCAGGAGCCGCTAGCATCACGACCTTTGGCAGTAACGGAAGCGAAGTTACTGTTGAAGTTAGAGACAGCCCTGATTACACAAACAGTGTAGATGGTGTCGTTACTCTTCCTTCTGGTGACACGGTTACAAGTGCTTCGATGATGATTTCAACAGATATGGCTACTCATGAAACCTATTCCTCGATAAATTCTGAAACCGCTCAATATGTTTGGGACCCTGCCTACAACAACCAACAGACTGAGTATTCAACATTAGCCGATTTTACTTACAATGATGAAACAGTAAAATTAGTCAGTGGAGGTCTTTCTACTGATTTCGAACGAACAGACTCTTCGTTTCTCGACATCACTCAACCCTCTGTAGTCCAAGGAACTGGCTGGGCACATGGTCAACTAACAGATTCTACTGTATTGAATGAAAAGTGTAACACTGGCAACGAATGCTGGGGCACAAGCATCTATGATTTCGATAATGATTACACAACAGACGACGAAGGCGGTGCGTTTTCTTACAGCATGATTACACCATCTATGGAAGTTGATCCGAACTCTCCAATTGCTAAATTTTCAAGTTGGCATGGACTACATTGGTCACAGACAAATCCGGGTACAAACCCAACAAACACTTACTATGACTGTGGATATGTAATGGTCAGAAACTCATCATCACCTAGTTTCCCTCCTCCTGATCAAGGCTGGAGTCATATTGAATTCGATGCTACTAACTCGACTGGAATCAGTTATGCTAACGGTCTTTATCCAATTGGAAATGGAAATGGAAGAATCCAGAATTGCGACTCTTTGACTGGTACCGATTACGCACTAGGAGGGGAATCATCTCATCCGACTCAAAACCCAGGCGGTTGGGCTACATTAGCTCTAAATCTCAATCAGCACGTTCAGAAGTATGTTCAACTGAAGTTCGTTCTAACCCACAACTCTGGTAGCGGCGTGCCACAAAACTCAACCATGCCAGGTTGGTTCATAGATGACTTCCGCATGGGAGATCCTCTGCCTCAATCAGGTTCAATGACAGTCAAAGGTTTCACGCCAAAGCAAAGCCCGAACCCTGGTTTCCCAGATGGGTACGGAGTCCTAACTCTCGAACATGAAACAACTCCTACCAATTCAATAACCGTAACAATATTGCGAGGCAGTACAACAGAGGTTGTGATGGATAATGATGGTAACCAGATGACAAATCTTGAGGGGCCAATTATCGAACTTTGGGGAATTGATTCAGCGGAATACCCAGTAATCGACTTGAGATTTGATTTCGATACTGGGCAATACAAGCTCTCAACATCAATTCTGCACGGTATTAACATCGGTACAAGAGTTGGAACTGGATTAAATGACACCAATGTCATATTTGATCCGATGATTATTGACGGAGTTTGGCAAACCCCTGGAGGAGGGAATAGTTTGTTTTACACTCCAAAAATAGTGGACAACTCATTCGATCCTCCGTTGTACAGTACGAGATTTTCTCAACCAATCGTTGGTATCACTCCTGTTGTCGTAGATGATTGTGTAGAAATGCCCGCAATAGAACTTAATTTACGTGATAATACAATTGCTAATCTTACAGTCGGGCAGAAATGGATACCCGATCAACCAATTTTGGGATTCACTAGTCTAGTTTCTTACAACAATTCCTGTGGTATGTCGGAGATTTGGTTTGATCTTGAATTCGGGCACAATGCTGAAGGGGTTAGTTTAGACATTGCCGAAGATGGTGATATCGAGTGGGCAATGAATGAACCAGCATTCGGCTCATTTGGAAGACAAAGTACTCTTTGGGCAGGATTTGCTAATGGTATGAATCACGGCATGGATGAGGCCACTCTGACATTAGACACCTATGGTGAAGCATCAGGTGGTAGTTTCATGCTCCCAATGGGTGCTGAAGTTTATGTTGCTGACGTAATAATGTCGAACAATACAGCGGGTGCGTTTGATCTGAAATTAGTTTCTAGCAGTGGTCAAGAATTTGATTTAGGAACTGTTGAAAATAAATCTTTAATCGCATTCGAGACAGTATTTCCAATGGTTGACTTGAAGAGTGCATTGAACTCTATACTAACCAATCCACTTCTGCAACCATCATACATTGATGAATATGATAACAATTGGGCGACTTTCAAATTCGAGATTGTTAACATAAATGCATCCAGTGGTACAGAAGTAACAATTAGTGATCTTGATGTCTTTTATGACTGGGAAACTACTCTTTCAGGCTCGCATAATTTCGACCGTGAATTGAACCAAGGAATCGCCCTAGGTTCTGGTGCTAACATAGCAGTCCCTCTTTCAGTATCTGCTGGCAGTGGCGGAGCAGTGAGGCTTTCTGACCTTTCTATAACCACTTCAAACGGGTATGACTCAACGCTCACCCTACCAGGTAGTCCAGAAGGCTTGTACCCTAACGGAGACATTGTGGAAGCAATATCTACTCACAGTGTCGATCAATCAACAGGCTCTACATTTGCTGAAGCAAGATTACGTATGGAATCATCCAGCGGTGTTGTAGAATTGGCATTCTCAGAATTATCTCTTTTCACAGAGGCCTATGATCCTCTGAATTTAGTGACAATGGAATCCTCGACTTACACCGAAGTAGGTGACGAGATGCATGTTACCTGGAGATTCAGAATTAACACTGCATGGGAAGATACTGCAGAATTAAGGTTGTACGCAAGCCTAATTGCAGCAGATGGAGTAAATGGTCTTCCTGGAGCAGTAGTTCTAGCGCCGGTTAATGGAAATGCAATCGAGAATGATGCAATGATTTCCTCGTTCCAACTTCTAAATGAGGCTGGAGTTGTGCAAAACCTAAATTCCGCAAGTTCGAATCAGAATATCGAGTTGACGGGAACAATTCGCTTAGAAGGCCTAGATGTTTCACCAGACCCTACGTCCTACAATCTCTCTCTACAACGCTGGGATGTTCAAACAATCAACGGCTCGGTAGTTTCAGAATGGGTAGAAGTTTCTAATTCTACAGGCGTTATCGGTGGTAACTTCAACTGGGGAGTCAATCTCGGTATGACTGCAGCAGGGCAGGCGACTTACAGATTCATGCTTGATGGATATGAAGGTGGAGACACATTGTGCCCTCCAACTCCTATCGTGGCAGATGAGGACTGTGCAATTCCTTTCAACCTGTCAATAGATACATTCTCTCCTAGTTTAGTCAATATCTCTGTTCTAAAGTCATCTAACTATGACCCTACAATTTGGTCTAACTGGAGAGGGCTCGTAGATGACACATGGGTTCTACCTAATTCACAACAGAAGGTTAGAGTTCTAGCTCAAGATATTCCTACTCCTCCTAGCACTTTGGACATGTACTACTGGGTAGAGTATGACCATGACTCAGACATGGATGGAATTGCAGACCCTGATGAATATGCCTTACTCACTTTGACCAGTGACGGAAATGCACCTACTGCAAATTACTCTGGAATATTTAGCGATGATGCCAACAAGGGACAAGACCCTCCTGGTAAGGTAAGTATCTACATTGAAGGCGCAGACCTTGGTGGGAATGCGATAGACGGTGGATTATCTGGTTTTGATGATGATTTGGTAACTTATGTTTCAATGGATGCTAAGACTCCAAACATCAGGAACTTCTTCATTGAAAACTCAGATGGTGAAAGATTACACAACCCTAACGAAGGCGCTCCTTTCTACCAAGGTCCATGGAATATGACCATGTACGCAGGTAATGAATACCACCTCATAGTAGAGGCGACCGATGAAAACGGCTGGAGAGACATCAATTACTTCGAGATTGATCTAGGACCAGAAAATATGATTGTCTATTACTCTCCTCGTAACGAGACGGCTTGGACCGATTCTACAAATATCGAAATAGTTACAGCGAGTAACGATAGCGAAGGTCCTGAAATTCTGCGAATGGATGGCGGACGCTTAGTCGATGCATTCGAAGATGAGTTCTACTTAGATTTACCAATCAGAATGAATTGGGATATTATTGGAATTGAATCAACAACATATGTTCCGCAGTTGAGGATTAAGGATATGGATAGGGACCCGTCATTGATGAGTGAATCAGGCGGAAGGCACAAGCAACGTTGGGTCTACAGCGATGGAATTCAATTGGATTACAGAAATGGAATTAGTCCAACCTTCACAGATGTTTCTGAACCATACTCCCAAGATGTTGAAGTGGCATTCGTTTTCCCACTAGATACTATAACAATGGAAGGTAAATACGCATATGTTGACGGGATTAACAATGGTGTTTACGTATTACCAGAAGGAGAATTCACCCTAGAAGTTACTCGTCTTGAAGGAACAAGGGATGGAGATAAAGGATACTACCCATATCCTGCAGGCGGTGCAGATGGAACAAAGACAGATGGACCAACTTTACACACTATTGATGGTGGAGCTTTCAGCATTAATATCACGGCCCCTCCGGTTACAAATGAGTACACTTACACATTCCGTCTAGTGAACTTGCCAGACGGTGCAACAGATACTACTGATTCAATTTGTGATGGAAACAATGCATTCGGATGTAGTACTTTCAACATAAAGGTAGACGGGATTCAGCCAGAAATGGATGATGATTCATGGTCAGCAAAGTCTGGAATTAACCAGGATGTATTGAGCAGTACCATGCCATCATCTACTATGCACTGTGTCGATGTACAAGCTAAGATTGAAGAGAATGCTGCTCTACTTGCTGGAGAAGTCAACTTGATGTGGTCTTTCTACACAGATGCAGACTCTAACCTAACATGGCCGGTTTACGGTCAGCGATTTGGTGGTGCAGAACCTCAGTCTACGCCTATGGATTTGAAAATCCAAGGTGGCGATTATCTTGTTAGTGCGAATTGTGTCGATTTGTGGCCGGATTCACAAGACCCATCACGTGCTCAAATCAATTCGATTGATCTAATAATGTGGATTGAAGGGCGCGATTCAGCAGGATGGTCTATCGATGGAGGCGGTCCAAACACTGCTGGAGGAATAAGTTCGATTTACTCAGACGACCCGATTCACAATTCTCAGTACCGTTTAGTACATGAGCAAGCGAAGTTCGAGGTTATCGATGTGAGAATGACTCCTAAGAGTCCAGAAGTTGGACAGACTCCTGAATTGGAAATATCGTTGCAGAATATCGGTACTAAGGACGGCAACATCACTCTAGAGGTACAGTCTGTGAAGGAAGGAGGATTCCCTACTACAGAATATACCTGGACAACTGAAGACATTAAGCAAGGTACAATGGCAAACATATTCGTTGAAGATTTAGAGATATTTGCTAGTCCAACTAGCGGCATGTATTTCTTAATTGTAGATGCTGAATCCAATGAGGTGTTATGGAATGGTTCCAAAGCTTCGAAATCATTCAATGTAGCCGAAGCGTCTGAAGATGAAGGCTTCCTATCCGGCTCTGGAATGCTAATAGTTGTAGGTCTAGGTGCATTAATTCTGATTCTATTGGTTGCTGTAGTAATACTAGCAAAACGTGATTCAGGTGATTCAACTTACGAGTATGAATATGAATTTGAAGAAGAAGAGAAGACATACGCTGAGATTCCAGTAGCAGCAGGTCCACCTTCTTCTGGTCCACCTGCTGCGGCACCGAGTGTAGATCCTGCTATGGCAGCAGCACTTGCTGAATTCCCACAATGGGATCAAGCAACCATCCAAGGTTACTTTGACCAAGGATGGGATATTGATGCACTACGTGACTGGGTCAATGATAATCAGTGATTGAGTATGAATCTTGATTGGGAAGATATTCATTGGAAAGACCCAGATGGTGGCACTATCGTGCTCCATGGTGTCCTACCTACGGTAGTAATGCCTAACGGTATGCGTCCTAGAATTACATGGCATGGTTTAGCAATTATGGGTTCTAGTGAAGAACCAGAGGTCTGGGATGAGGAAGATAAGTCCGAATCTGAGGATTCAGGAATCAATTTAGATAGCGCAATACTGAATGGTGGTCTAGATGGCCTCTATCTTGAGATGTTGACATGGGTTGAGGGAATACAAGTAGGCAAATTCCCAGATCCTGAACCACGTCGCTTGCACAAAGCAGCAGTCAATCACGAACGGTCTCTTTTCTTTGCAGAGCCAGATATGGATGACGAAGATTGGGCTGAATTCCTTGGTAAAGAAGCTAGGGCTATGACACGACCTCTCAAGTTGTTAAGGATAGTTTTCACTTCAAGAAGGTGGCGCAAATGTATCAAAAAGATGCGTAATTTCGTCGTTGAACAACCGGTTAGAGAGCCAGATGGTTTGCAAGCAGCAAGCGCATTAGCGGCAACATGGTGGACTTTGAATCGAGAAAACTCAGATGAAACTCTCAATATTGAGAAAGATATGAGGTTTGCAGGAAGGTTGCGTGGCGGGCTAGCATCTCTAAGGGAAGAACACGGCGATGATGCAATACTTATGGTTCCATTACAACAAGCGAGTAAAGAATCGATGCTGATAGCATTAGAAAAATTACCTGATGCAGAGGAGAGTTCATCACTCTCCGGCTTGTCGGATGTAGAGGAGGAGTGATTATGGGTTCGGCAAACAACATCGAAGTTCGGGTTGAAAACCTGCTAGTTAGATTCACACCTTCACCTCCGGTTGATCTCGAAGAAGCTATCGAGAGATTGGGCGGAGTAATGAACGGCGATGTCATAATCAAGATGCTAGATGCTCCTCGTGCGACTTTGATAATCGATGCTGAAGGTCGAATAATTGTCCACGGTACACACCGCATCGAAGCAGCAAGGGCTGCAGCGAAGGAAATGCTACTGAGAATGGGACGTGACGATTCAGGCCTAGTTGCAGAACTTGGGCCAATTGTGGCATCATTCAACTTTGGAGAAGAAGTTCCAGTTCACAATCTTCGTATGAACCTCGGGAGCGGCACGACTTCTTTCGATGAAAGGCTTGGATGTTTGCGATTGAATGACACAAGGCATGACCTTGAATTACTCATATGGGCTGATGGGAAATGTGTTGCACTAAATGCTCGTCATCCGAATATGGTGGCAATGTCTGCTGTACATTGGAAAGGAAAGTTCGCTGATAAAAAATCGCTTAAGGCGTGAGACTTATGGATTGGAAAGGACCAATCCTTGACGACCATTTCCACCTGAATCGAAAGGGGAGATATCTCGATGCAGCAAATGACTTCATACGTGCAGGTGGCACAGATTTAGTACTGGTTCATTGCCCTGATTTCTCTCAACCTCCTACTACGCGAAAGGGGCATTCGGATGCTTATGCAGATACGATTGAAATGGCCGAAGAAGTCAGAAGTTTAGGTTTGAAAGTGCGAGTAATATTGGGGCCTCACCCGGCAGCATTTGCACATCAATTCGAATCTCTCGGCGATCGTGCTGAGGAGAATTACTGGGATAGTATCGAAACAGCACTCGAGTTTGTCCATGAAGGCAAAGCACACGGTATCGGTGAAGTAGGAAGGCCTCACTGGGAAGTATCTGAAGAGATTTGGAATCGTTCTAATTCCCTACTGCTAGAAACAATGAGTCTTGCAGCTAGGGAAGGAATACCTCTTCAGTTGCATGTAGAAGGAGAATCAGATGAAACATATGGCGATCTGGCGAAAATGGCCGACAAAGCAGGCCTTGCCAGAGAAAAGTTAGTTCGCCATTATGCTCCTCCAAGGGTTGATTCATCGTATACTCATGGGCTAACTCCGAGTGTGTTGGCGGGGAGTGGCTCAATTGACGAATTAATGTCAACACATGAGGCTTCATCTCACGGTTTCATGCTTGAAACAGATTACATGGATGACCCTCGTAGGCCTGGCGCAGTACTAGGTCCAAAGACAGTACCAAAACGAACCAGGCAATTACTTGCTGCCGGTCTGGATGAGGAAATCCTGTATAATTGCCACAAGGACTTACCTGACCGCATTTATGGTTCATATTAACCAAGACTTCATGACCTTAATTCACTTCGGGTAACTTGGTGCAAACTGTGAAAAGAGTAATTTTAATCTCAATTCTGATGTTTTGCATGTTGGCCCCAATGAATGTACAAGCACAAACTGGGCCAGTCGGAGTTGAACTTGAATGCAGTCAACAAACGATCGGAATTAATGTTCATCCTGAACAAAATACCCCAGTAGATGTCTCTTGCGTTGTCACAAATACAGGTTCAGTTTCTGAAACAATTAGTTTGGATAGCAACGTTGAAGGAAACAGTTTCGCATTATCTCTTTCCGAATCATCTTTTGAGTTGGGTGCGGGAGAAGATGCTAACTTTGTAGCGACATTTTCTGCATCTGATCGTATCGCAGTCATTTCAGAAGACTACAATATCACTGCCCAAGTAGATAGTTGGGGCCAAGATCCTATTCCTATCCAATTACCTTGGACCCAATTCGGTGCTACTTCCGAGGTAGGCGGAGAAGTCAGTTCATTGGCTTACTCTCGAATGACATTCCAAGTATTGGACAAAAGCACAATCACAATAGAAGAGGCCGTTGAGGATGAAGATGATTTTGAAACAATTCAACTAACCATCTTCAATGACGGAAATGTTGAGGACAACATAATTGTCGAACTTGTGAATTCTGACGAATTGGATGATCTTGGTATTGGTTACGCATTCTTTAGCGAATCTCCATTGTACGCTGGTATCGATTCATACAGAGAATCAATCAACCCAGGTGCTACTTCTAATGCAGGGAAAATGATTTTTGGAATCGATAAGTTGCCAGACGAGGACATATCTTTTGAAATAGAACTCCGTGCATATTCATCTAATGATGATGATACTGAGCCTATTGAGGTGACAGTAGATGTAGTAATTACTGGTGGTGACTCAAGCGCTTTAGGTTTAGACTCAGTTTCAAGTAGTGATTTGAAATTGATTGGAATGGCTGGAGGCGGCTTGATAGGAGTAATTGTCCTTCTAGTTCTGATATCCCGTCTCACAAAGAAGGCAACAGGCAAACAAAAAGTTGCGGCTAAAGAAGCCAAAAGAGCTTCTAAGAATCAAAGAAAGGGCCGCAAGCCAAAGAAGGCTAAGCCTGTTGTAGAAGAATTGGAAGATGACGATGATTTCGACTTCGATGATTTCGATGATGACTTTGATTTCGATGATTTGTGAGCATTTCTGCAATTTCCGGCATTAATTTTCCACCCTTGTAATGCCCTTGGTGGCCTAATCAGGTACGGCAACAGTCATAGGCGTGGTAGCAAGGGAAACACCTACCCTAAGGGTAGGTGCTAATCATGCTTGGTTTACAAGGTAAAGTTGCATTCGTATTTGGTGTTGCAAGTGAAGACTCAATCGCATGGGCGATTTGCAAGAGTCTTGCTGAAGCAGGAGTGACACTTTACCTCGGATATCAGAAGAGATTTATGTCAAGGGTATTCCAATTAAAGGACAAACTGCCAGCCATTGCGGGATTTTATCCACTGGATGTTGCCACAGATGCAGATACCAAAGAATTCTTTGACGCATTCGGTAAAGAGAATCCTGGATTGAAAGCAGACATTCTGATTCATGCAATTGGGTTTGCTCCACGAGAGTGTTTTGATAGGCCAATTTTATTCGTCGAAGACGAGAGCATTAATACCGCTTTCACAATTTCAGCAAATTCATTGCAACGATGCCTAAAATATGCATTGCCATATCTTAACCCCGACTCTTCAACGATAACCTTGACCTATGCTGCTTCTACTCGACATGTTCCTTCATACGGAATAATGAGTATGGCAAAGGCGGCCCTAGAGTGCTGGACAAGAGAATTAGCTTGCCATCTAGGACCCGAAGGACATCGCGTCAATGCGATTTCCAGTGGGCCAATTCGTACTATTGCTGCGAGTGGAATTCCTGGCTTTGACAACATTCTAGAGCATGTCGCAAACAATTCACCTCTTCGCAGAAACGTAACACAGTCGGATGTTGCAGGTTGTACAACCTGGTTGGCAAGTCCTCTGTCATCCGGTGTTACTGGACAATGCATCCACGTTGATGCAGGATATTCGATTACAATGGTTCCTTCGAGTATAATGGGGGAGTGAAGAAATGACAATTACTACTGCCAATGGAAAGCCGGTCGATGGTCTAAATCAGGCTCCATTTGAACCGATCGCAGTTATTGGCATGGCTGCTTTAATGCCAGATGCCAAAAGTATCGAAGAGTTCTGGCAGAACATTATTGATGCACATGTCTCGATTAAAGAAGTAGATGGAAGCCGATGGGATCCAGATATTTACTGGGAAAACGGCGCACCAGGAAATATTACAGAAGGGAAGACCTATTCGAAAATCGGCGGATTCGTCGAAGGTTACGAATTTGATTGGCGAAGATGGAGGCAACCTCCTGGTACTTTGCCACAAATAGATCCATGCCAGTTGTGGGCAGTTACAGTTTCTGCTGATGCAATCGAGAATGCCGGTTATGGCGATGATGGAAAAACACTAGACCGTGCAAGAACAGGAGTAATCTTTGCTAATGCTCTTGGTGGTGAAAATCGCTCTGAATCTAATCTGCGAGTTTTCAGTGCAGAGATGCGTAAAATTGCAATCGATAATGGAGTAACTCCCGAGCAAGCAGACGCTATGGTTGAGAAAGTCTGCGAGGGTAAACCTAGAATCGATGAAGATACAATGCCTGGCGAACTTGCGAATGTTGTTAGCGGCAGGGTTGCCAATTTACTCGACCTTCAGGGTCCAAATTACTCGACAGATGCAGCATGTGCATCTTCAATGGCAGCATTACTAGATGCATGCAGATTGCTGCAAACAAGGCAAGTGGATAACATGTTGGCTGGTGCAACAGACCGTTGCATGGAGGCTCCAACATTTGCCAAATTCAGTGCAATAGGCGCCCTTTCTGCAACTCATTCAACACCTTTCGATGCACGTGCAAATGGTTTCGTTATGGGTGAAGGAGCGGGAGTATTACTGCTCAAGAGGCTTTCAGATGCAATTCGTGATGGCGATGATGTCAAAGCGGTAGTTCGTGGAGTTGGGGGTTCATCCGATGGTAGAGGAAAAGGAATTACAGCTCCAAGTCAAAGAGGGCAAGTTCAGGCGGTTAGCCGTGCTTATTCGCAAGCAGGATACGCTCCTTCAACAGTTGAACTAGTTGAGGCCCATGGCACTTCAACCAAGGTAGGGGATGCTACTGAGTTGTCTACTCTATCCTTACTTTGGAATGGCCTTGATGGTGGCGACCACATCGCCGTAGGTTCTGTCAAAAGCCAAATTGGACATTTGAAAGCGGCTGCAGGTATTGCTGGAATAATGAAAGCATGTAATTCAGTATACCATAGCACAATACCTCCTAGCGCAGGTTTCCAAACCCCAAACCCTACTGTGGAATGGGGCGAGATCCCGTTCTTCGTTCCAACTGAAGCAAGAGATTGGCCTGAACCGAAATCTCATCCTCGTCGAGCAGGCGTCTCCGCTTTCGGATTCGGTGGGACAAACTTCCACGTCGCAATCGAAGGATATGACCCGCAATACCACGCTGAATTAGTATCTGAGTGGGATGGCCGTTGGGAGGCATATGCTGGTGTATCTGTATCGGATTCAAAGCCGACAATGACTCATGAACAATTGAAATCGGTAGAAGGTGGATTGTTATTATTATCTGGAGATTCTATCGCTACAGTGAAGTCCAAATTAACTTCAATCGCATTCAGTGGCCCAAATTTCGATGATGACCCAAGAGGGATGAGATTATCTTTTACTCTTCAAGATCATTGGTCGTACTCAGAAGGTGACTCGGTTAGGATGGCTATTACTGCTACAAGTTGGGCTGAATTGAGTAAGCGAACCGATTTGGCTGTAAAGGCAATGGATGATAAAGAAAAATGGGGATTCCTGATGAGTCAAGGAATTATGATCAGTGACGAACCAGCACTTCCAACCAATGCCAAAGTGGCTCACATGTATCCTGGACAGGGGAGCCAATATGTTGGTATGACCTTAGACCTTAGCAATCGATATTCAGATGTTGGAAAGGTTTGGGAAAAAGCCGATATTACAATGGTTGAAGTTCTGGATGGAGAGACTCTCTCATCGTTCGTACTTCGTGAGAATCTATCTGCTGAAGAAAGAAAAGAAGCAGAGCACAAACTCAAGCAGACCGAGTATACTCAGCCTGCAATGCTAACCTCAGATTTAGCAATTGAAGCGGCATTAAACTCTCATGGTCACAATCCCGACATGGTTGCCGGACATAGTTTGGGAGAATATGCTGCTTTGATGAGCGCTGGGATTCTTGACATGGACGGTGCGCTAAGAGCGGCAGCAGCACGTGGCACCGAGATGGGTAGTGTCGAGATTGATGATAAGGGATTGATGGCAAGTGTTACTGCGCCATATGAGCGAATTGCAGAAATCATCGATGAGATTGATGGATATGTAATTGCTGCGAACAAGAACTCACCAAAGATGACAGTCATTGCTGGCGAAACAGCACCCGTCAAAGAAGCGATGTCAAGATTTGAGGCAGAAGGTTTCCAGTGTGTGGCATTAGCCACTAGCCACGCATTCCACTCCAGAATAGTGGCTCCTGCTAACGAGCCGCTACGTAGATTCCTCGAAGGGTTAGATATTCGTTGGCCTAGTATTCCTATAACAAGCAATGTAGATGGTGGCTGGTATCCCATGGATGACGGCAGTGATTCTAAATCCGCAGTGCTGTCTAAGTTAGCGCCTCAAATGGCATCTAGCGTTGAGTGGACAACTCAAATCAATACTATGTACGAAGCAGGTGCAAGGATATTCGTCGAAGTTGGACCTAAGAGGGCACTAACAGTATTCGCATCTCAAATCCTCGAAGGTAGAGCAGCTCTACCAATTATGACCAATCATCCGAAAGCAGGAGGAATCTCAACATTCCTTTCAGCAATTGGAACTCTTGCTCTTGCAGGTCGAATTCCTGATTGGCCAGGACGTAATAGTCCTCATCTTACAGAGGCCTTCAAAGCAGGTCCAATCGAAGCCAGCAATTCGGTAACAGCACCTGCAACTCCTCTCAAAGAGAGAAGCAGACCTTTGCCATCTAAAGGCGGAGATGTCGTTACAAAGACTGTAGTTCAATCGACTCAAAAATATGTAGACCCAGATGCAGCTAAGATAGCATTAGTTGGTGAACTAATCGCCGCACAATCTGGATATCCTGCTAAGTTCTGTCAAGGTAATGTAGACATGAGGGCTGTACTTGGAATGGATGATTCCCAAATCCAAGTAGTTGTATCATCTGTTCATGCGAGATGCAGCACAGACCCAGATTGGGATATCACTGTGGCAAAGACTCCATCGGACATCACAAGATGGATCACAGCAGCGCCATCGATGGGAAGTAAAAATCGTTCTACAAAATACGATGACAGAGATGAAGACCCATTCGTGATTACAGGAATTTCTCTTGGATTACCTGGCGGCGAGCGTGTGTTCGATGAAGGTAACTTCGAGAAACTAGTCAGAGGTGAAACCTGTATCAGTGAAGTTACTGATGACTACAAGCAGAGATTGCTCGACAAGAACATTGTCCGCCTAATCAAAGGAAGGGACGGCAGTGTTGGAATGGATGCTGCTACAGAATTCGGGGACATACCTCAACTTGCAGGAATCAAATCTGCATTCAATCCATCAGAAGAATTTGGAATCGATGCTAAAATTGCAGCAGCATGGGATATAGCAACACAACTTGCATGTGCTGCAGGATTAATTGCTCTCAAAGACGCAGGGATTCCACTAAGTCCGGTTGAACAAGTTGGAAAAGGTGGATTACGACTGATTCGTTCATGGCAAATGCCATCTGCTTACAGAGATAGAACTGGTATTGTTTTCGCTTCATGTTTCGCAGGACATCAAATGGCTGCTCATCACGCTAAGGTTAACGGAGACGATGGTGAAGGCCGATTCGACCGCCGTTATTTATTCCAGATATTGAATATGGGTCATTCACAATTCGCACAACACGTCGGAATTAGAGGTCCTAATACTACTATCAATCTGGCTTGTGCATCTGCTACTGCTGCTTTCGGTGTTGCTGAAGATTGGCTTGCTACTGATCGTTGTGACCGCGTGGTTATCATCTCCGCGGATGATGTTACTGGAGACGATTTATGGGAATGGATAGGTTCTGGTTTCGCAGCAAGCGGAGCTGCCGCTACTAACAATGTAGTCGAAGAAACAGCGCTTCCATTCGACCGTCGCAGGAACGGACTAATTCTTGGAATGGGTGCTGCAGCATTCGTTGTAGAGAGGAAATCACAGGCTGATGAAAGAGGAGTTCAACCTATGGCTGAACTTCTTGGGACTAAGATTGCAAACTCTGCTTTCCATGGTACGAGGTTAGATGTTGAGCACGTTGCTTCAACCGTTGATGCCTTCATCGGAGAAATGGAAGAACGATGGGGATTAGATCGTCACATCATGGCACCAGATACAGCATTCTTCTCTCACGAAACATTCACTCCTGCAAGAGGAGGTTCTGCACAGGCAGAAGTTAAGGCATTGAGGGACACATTCGGAGCAAGTACGGATTCGATTGTTATTGCTAACACCAAAGGTTTCACAGGGCATCCAATGGGTGTTGGAATCGAAGATGCATCTATGTTCTATGGATTAATGACGGGAAGGATTCCTCCTATTGCAAATCATAAAGAAGTGGACTCAGAACTTGGAAACCTGACGCTATCTAAGGGTGGAAGTTATTCTAACCTGAAATACGGGATGAGGTTCGCAGCAGGGTTCGGCAGTCAAATCGGACTTTCACTAGTTCGTAAATGTGATTATACTGGTGACAGAATAGATAGGCAGAAGTTACTAACTTGGAACCAATCTATTGCAGGTACATCAAATGTTGAACTAAGAATCCTACAGAATAAGTTAGTCGCCTATGTTGATGGCGATAACAATCTACACGGCGGTATACAGGGAGAAGAATATGCTGTAGCTCAGCATACAGCACCTCCTGTAGTCCCAGTTGTTGTAGAAACTCTACCGAAACCAGTTGCAGTACCAGAACCTGCAACTGAGCCAGTAGTTGTGAAACCAGCAGCAGTCACAGTAGCCGGAGACATCACCCCTGCTGTAATTGAAGTAGTAGTAAACCACACTGGATATCCAGCAGACTTCGTAGAATTAGACCAAGATTTAGAAGGGGAATTAGGAATTGACACCGTGAAGCAAGCAGAGATTATGGCTGATATTAGGACATTGTTCGAACTACCTGTCGATGAAGACTTCATTCTGTCAGATTATCCAACCCTCAACCACATGATTGCATATATTCACAAGATGAAAGGAGGAGACATACCTACTCCTGCAGCAACCCCTGCATCGACTCCTGTAGTTCAGCCAGTAATCGAAACTGTTGTGGAAGTTCCAGCAGAAGTCGTGATTCAGGCGTCATCGCCTTCCGCAGATGTAGGCGATATACAGCCCCAATTGATTGGAATTGTAGTAAAGCACACGGGTTATCCTGACGACTTCATTGAGATGGATCAAGATCTAGAAGGCGAACTTGGAATTGATACTGTAAAGCAAGCCGAAATCATGGGAGATGTTAGAGAAATATTCTCCCTTCCAGTCGACGAAGACTTCGTTCTATCAGACCATCCTACTCTGAATCACTTTGTCGCATATATTCAGAAAATGACAGGTGGGGTAGTATCTAGTCCCGCAGTTGTATCATCTACACCTGCGGTAACACCTACGCCGATTGTTGAAGCAGTTCCAGTTGCAGCCACTGCACCTATTCCGTCTGGTGATGGTGGAGACATTCAGCCAAAATTGATTGGAGTTGTAGTAAAGCACACAGGTTATCCTGACGACTTTATTGAGATGGACCAAGACTTAGAAGGCGAACTTGGAATTGATACCGTAAAGCAAGCCGAAATCATGGGTGATGTCAGAGAAATCTTCTCTCTACCAGTTGACGAAGACTTCGTTCTATCCGATCACCCGACATTGAACCATTTCGTTGCATACATTCAGAAAATGAAAGGTGGAAGTGCACCTGAGCCAACAGTGGTAGAACCAATCGCTGCACCAGAGGTATTAGCAAATCCTACACCTGAAACAGTAGTACCTTCAACACCAGTTCAATCACCTCAGAAGTCTTCGACTAGGAGATGGCAAGTTGAGGTGGAGCCCTGCCCTGCAGTGGCTGAAGGTCTGCCAATTGGTGGAACAATTGTCATTACACAGGACAGTTGGGGAGTCGCTGATGCATTAGCAACACGACTCAGTGAAAAGGGACTTTCAGTTGCCAAAATTGGTTTCGAGTTTGGCGCTAAGTCAGTGACTGAGCAAGAGGAATTATCTGGACATACCTTCAGGGCAAATCCAAACAGCGAAGAGCAAATCGCAGAAGTATGTTCGAGAATAAGTGGAGTTGGAGGAATTATCCACTTGGCTCCTTTGTCCCTCACGGGAAGTTCATGGGAATCTGAAGGGCCTTCAAATCAAGTAGCACTTGCAGCACAATCTTGGTTTGGACTATTGAAAGGATTAGATTCACAATTAGGTGCGATTTCTGCAGGAATAGTTGGCAGTGTTACTGCTATTGATGGAAGACATGGCAACCGTAGTGACAGATTTAACGCACTAGCCTGCGGTGCAAGTGGGGTTACCAAGTCATATGCATTTGAACGTGAAAATGTTAGATGCAGAGCTTTAGATTTACATCCTGAATTGATTATCGATGCAGCAGCAGCCGCAGAGACCATCGAGGATGATATGTTCAATTCAGGTGGAGATGTTGAAATCGGAATCGACCGGGATGGTCGAAGATGGACTCTAGTCTGTTTTGCAGAAGATCTGGTTGAAGAAATTAAACCACTACAGTCAGATGATATCTGGCTGGTAAGCGGTGGAGGCTCTGGAGTTACTGCAGCATCGATTATTGGTGTTTCCAATTCAAGTAAAGGCGCAGGAGCGACATTCTTGTTATTGGGCAGAAGCAAACTCGATGAAGAAACAGCATCATGGTTGGATTGGACTGATGAGCAACTCAATACACGAAAGATGGAACTTAGAGAGTCACTAATTTCAGAATCTGAAACAGGTAAGGTTACCATGGTTGAATGGAATAATGCTTGGACAAAGCTAACTCGCAGTATGGATATCTACCGCACTATCAGTGAGATTGAAAGTAGTGGTAATCATGCTGAATACCATTCAGCAAACGTTACTGATTCTAGTAGTATTAGCGCCGCAGTGAACGGAAGAGTTGTGACTGGAATCGTTCACGGCGCAGGACTTGAAGAGTCCAAACTAGTTGCAGACAAAGAATGGAGCACATTTGATTTGATTGTAAGAGTCAAGGTTGATGGTTGGAAGTCTCTATACTCTGTTGCAGGCGACTCTTTGAGATTCGCTTGCGCCTTCACCAGTGTGGCTGGAAGGTTTGGAAACGGTGGACAAACCGATTACGCAGCAGCCAACTCAATTCTAGATGCTGAAATGGCTAGACTTACAGCAACTGGGGATTGTAGAGCAGTAGCTATTGGATGGACAGGGTGGCGAGATGTCGGAATGGCTACTAGAGGTTCAATTGAAGCAGTCTTTGAATCTGCAGGAATCGAGACTTTATCTGTAGAGGATGGAGTTGAAATCTTCGTTGGAGAAGCACTTGCTGGTGGTAAAAGAAGAGTCCTTGGATGTGGCTCTCTAGGATTGATGGACCGCTTTGATTCATTCAGAGAGGCCCCACTAAAGTTGTCTGCTGAAATGGCAGCATCAATCGCAGATCCTCGACGCTTCCCATTAATCGACAAATTAGTCTCTTTAGATGAAGGTAAGTCATTGGTCTCTCAATGTACTCTTTCAGTTCAGGACCATCCGTTCTTAGTTGACCATGCAATTGACGGAGTTCCATACCATCCTGGTGTAATGGCCATGGAAATGTTTGCTGAAAACTCATTATTGTTGATGCCAGGATATTGTATCGCTGGTTTCGAAGAAGTGTCATTCGGTCTACCTGTCAAGATTATGAAAGGTGCAATGACTGTTCGAGTTGAAGCTAATTTGGAAAACACCGAAGGGGATATCTCTTGGGTAAGTTGCCGATTAGTTTCTGATTTGGTAAACTCGAAGGGAGAAGTATTCGGTGAACCTAGATTGCACCACCAAGCAAAGGTTAGACTAGTGGCTTCTAGCGATGACTTGAGCACCTTCTTACAATCAGAAATCGAAGCACTGCCTGCAATTGGCACACCTGCAGACGGCGAGTTAATGCACCATTCCAGTTTCATCTATCTGAGGTACTTCCATGGTCCGAGATTCCAGTCTCATGGCGGTGTTCTACGAGGAGTAGAGAATGGCGTTGATGGAATCGCTCTAATGCGCCACCAATTACCAGCAACTGACCAATTTGCTTTGGAATCAGAAGGAGAAGAAGTCCTCCTTGATGCACTACCTATGCTGATTGAGGCAGGATTCCAAAATGCTGGATTGGCTGCAATGGAAAGTGAAGGGTTCTCTAGTCTGCCTATTGGAATTGAGTGGTCTACAATGTTAAGAGTTCCAGAAGCAGATGAGAGGTTACGAGTACGTTCGATAAAGCAAGCTACGGAAGATGCAGGAATAACTGTCCATGATGTAGTAATAGTTGGCGATGATGATGCTCCTGTAATCTCTCTCAAGGGATTACGCCTCAAGGCTATGGGCGAAGTTTCTGAAGACCAAAGATTCACTCTTGAGAGGTGATTAGATGGAGAAAATGGATCCTCCAAAGGGTCCACGCATGCTAATTGCTCGTAAGAGAATCGAAGAGTGTTCGAGTAATCTTGCAGATGTTATTCCAAGAGCGACCAACAAACGTCTAGCAGACCACAATACAGGGCGATTACTACTCGAAGAATGCCTTGCTGAATGGAGCATTCCAATTGATTCAATCGAAGTTTTACGAACTGAGGAAAGGGCTCCCTATCTATCTTGGTTAGATGGAGTTTGGATGAATCACCCATTACCAGATATCAGTTTAGGTCACTCAGGTGAGTGGGCTGTTTGTGCATTAATTGAGCCTGGATATTGGGTTGGAATTGATGGTGAGCCTAGTGATAGGGGCATTCAAGAAAATGCGTTTGATATGATGGCTAAGGGTGAAGAATTAGATTGGCTAAGATCCAATCCTAAACAAGCCATTAGAGTGTGGACTGCAAAAGAAGCGATTCAAAAGTCTGAGAAAAAAGGTATGCATCTAAATCCAAGAGACATTTCAATTGAACAACATCAAGTTGAATCTTTCATTCATGATGGTTTGATGATATCGGTTGCCTGGAGAGATGCAGGAGTGGCACCTAGGTCTGCAGAAGATGATCTTCTAGATGCAACCTTAGAGGCTATGAAAGAAAACCCTGATTTTTCAGTTGGTTGCAAAACATCCAGAAATAATGTTTGAATCACTTGTTCCAAATTCTGCTGGATTCCCAAGGTAGACCAAACAAAATTCCAATTTCTGTTAAGATTACATAATTTAGCAATAGGTAACTTAGGTATGATATTACCAAAATCAGTATTGACGTGTTGATTATCTTTCTTCGCTCACGCTTTGCTTGGTCGATTGTACAAACACCCTGGCTTCTGAAGTAGAATACCAATCCTACACATACAGTAATTGCAGCAATTGCTAGCATCAGTGGTCTGAACCATGAATATCCGTCTTCCCCCCAGTATAATGTGTTGGATAATGCAGCGCCAGTAGATACGGAAGCAATGCCAAACATCACTAATACTACAGATGGAAGGCAACACATCGAGGCGATGATTGAGGAACTTGCGACAAGTTTCCACAACTTATTCGGCTGCTTTTCTTCAGAATCAATAGCAGCATTTTCTTCCTCCATGCCTAAAAATGACACGATAAACTACAAAAAACATTGTCTAAATCTATCACTAGTGGTTTTAGGGTAATGCAGATTATTCTTTTGGGAAAAGATGCATTTTGGAATTAATGTGCCAAGACTAGTCGGTCTTGCATTCTCACTCATTCGCAATTGCCCACTGCTCATTGATAGTGTCTTCATCATTTGCTTCAGAAGATTTACCTTGCCATGACATTAAGCCCTCTTTGTCGACAAATATCGTGGTTCCTGGAGAGGTCACGCCTAATTCCTGCCCTTCTTCATCACCTAGCATAAATCGGAATGTTGTCAAATTGTTATTGGTTTCACCATCTTCATCATCGTATGCGTCTGCACTATCGTGCCAGTCTTGGAAACTCATTTCTGAACCATTATCGGTAGACATCACCATTACTGGAATATTTGGTTGAGTGTCCCATATTCGATGCATCAAGTTGAAGCAGGGGCTATTGCACCATTGAGCTGAAAAAATAACGATGTATGCCTCGCCGTCGAGTTTATCACTTGACCAAGTAGTATTATCATCAGTAATTTCTGACCAAACAGGGAAAATTGGAACACTAACTCCGCCATCATCAATTTTTTGAGAATCATCTGTGGATTCGCTTGTACAACCTGCTAAGGAGACTATAGCAGCCAGCATGATTGCTAGTAGTGTTCTTTGCATGGCATATCGTTTTACTGATAGTAATTGAATGATTTCCCTATACGCCTGAAGTGATTTCATAAAACGGCATTGACTGGGTTCGCCATGCGTAAAATAATTGTAGTGTTATTTTGTATCTTATTTGCGGCAATGAATGTAACCGCATCTGATGGAGATTTAGATGACGACTCAATTCTAGACTCTGAAGATGATGACATCGATGGAGATGGTGTGAATAATACTGAAGACGATTGTCCATTGTTATCAGGACTCTCAACCCAATTGGAAGTAGGATGTCCTGATTACGATGCAGATGGCATTCCCGACCATTTAGATTGGAATCGTGATGGTGATTCTTGGGACAATGATGAAGATGATTGTCCAATGACTCCTGGTTCTTCGAAATTCGTCCTCAAAGGATGTAAAGACATAGATGGTGATTTTATGCCAGATATTTACGATGACGACGCAGATGGTGATGGAATCCGAAATGAAATGGAAAGAGCTGCTTCTACAGGTTTGGTAATGTACGACCCGTATAATTTCAATTCAGTACCTCCTGATTTTGATGAAGACACAATTCCAGATGTGTTAGACGATGACGCAGATAATGATGGTATTACTGATGTAAATGAAATAGCTGCTTCAAGGATTTCGGGGGTAGATTATAATCATCTTGACGATCAATCTACTCCACCAGATTATGATAATGATGGGATTCCAGATGGAGTTGATGAAGACAGTGATAATGACGGTTGGCCAGACTATGTTGAAATTGACCGAGGCTCTAGTATTACAAACGAAAATGATAATCCTCACGATATGTATTTTGGTTTGGATACTGGTTTCTTCTATTATGGTGGACTCACATTTGGAGAAGATTATGATGGTGAGGCTGTAGAGTTCTCGCTTTCAGGTTTGGTTGATATTTTAACTGAAGAACTCGTGATTCCACTATTACTAATTCCAATTTATTTATCCCTTTATATTGGCAGAAGACGTTTGTACAATTCCATTTTATCTGAAATAGAATTTACCGGTAAGATGGATACTTTGAGTGATATTGAGAATAAGACAAACGAACTAGTAAAGAATCGTAAATTGAAGGTTTACCATGGATTAGTATTGCGCAATGCTATCGAGCAGAAAGAGAATCGATTGCGCCAAAACCTACGTTCTGAAGGTTCAATATCTGGAGAAGAAGAATAAACAATTAGTGAATAACCGAAAGACGTTCGAATTATTCAGTACACTTTCCAAATGTAGAACCCAACCAATAGTGAAATTGGCACTATGTAATACAAGGCGTGAATAATTCTAGACTTTGTCTTACTCTCGGTATTGAGGAATTCGCTATCCTTCGCAACAGATTCTCCAATCGCTACTACAAGTTCAGAAATAGGGTCTACCATTTCCTCACATCAAGCGTTCAGGTTCCTGATTTCAGGAGTCTGGTCTGCAATAATAAACTCAAGCATAGCAGCCCACATTACGAACTCCATACTCTGTTCCAGCTCTTGTTGGCCACCAACTTCTGCTACCATGTTATCCAGAGTATCTGAAGGGGAGTGATATGCATCATAATCCGCATCGTAAGCACCTAGGTGGAAGATTGTTTGAGCTCCCAAATCACGGAAAGTAACGTGGTCTGAACGGCCGAATGTGTCCTCATGGACGTCCATTACCAAGTTGTAGTGTTCATCCCAATGCTGGTCACAACCTGCACCATACGAACCATCGATAGTCAGATTTCTAGGTGCCTTTAGAATGTTGAAGTGAACATCATCAAGAACAGTCGTTATGGCGACGTCTTGTACTTCAGGATCTGCATCAGGCCCTGACCATGCATGGTAAGGGAATGGGTCTCCGTTTGACTTGTATGCTGGCCAAGACATTCCCATCATATCCATATTGATGTAGAACTCAAGTTCCTTGTCTTGAGGAAGGCAGTAGTCGCAATCGTTGTTTGCGAATGCACTGGAGCCACGAAGACCTTCTTCTTCGCTGGACCACAATGCTAGGAATGTGTCACATTCGAAAGTCAGGTCTGCAAAAGCACGAGCGAATAGCATCATAGAAACAGTACCTGCTGTATTGTCGTAAGCGCCTTCGTATGTGCCACCGCCAGGTGGACCGCCAGGTGGTGCGATATCCATGTGGCCACCCATTCCTTGAACGCAGTTATCGTTACGTCCTTGTTTCCAAGCAATTACATTCAGACTCTCTGGTTCTGTCGGATTTCCATGATCGATAACTCTCAGGATATGAGTTTCATATCCAAGTCCTTCAAAGTGGCCTTGGAAGAAAGATGCCGCTCTCTCGAATGCAGGATTAGGGCTTCCCATCCAACGATTGACATATCCACCACATTCCGTGGAATCTGTACAAACACTGGTGATGAACTCCATCTTATCGAACCAGTCTTCGCCGTTTACAATAGGAGTTCCATTGGTGATTGGAACGCTCACTGCTTCGGTTTGGCCGTCTGCATCCATGAATGCAATGTTTACTTCTGTTGTGTAAGGAGTTGTGAGAAGTTGTCCAAACACTGTTGCGTCTTCTACCATTACCATGTGATCTTTGACATAGGTGCCGTTCACGAATATCAGTACATCAGCATCGGTTGAAATCGCATTCCCTTCTCCTTTTAAGGTGAAGTCGTGGAACTCGCCAGTTCTCATCTCAGCATCTTCAGGGTTAACGAAATCGATTTGCAATGAATCTGCAGGGTATACTTCAGACTTTTCATCTTCGCCAAAACATCCAGCTAAAGGTGCTACCAAAAACAACCCAGTCAAGATTAGTGCCGTTAGTTGTCGGTTCATGCGCTTCGCGCATATTCCATTCTTCTTCAATATATGGTGGAATTGCGGATAGCAATCTCGCTTAAGTGGAGTCAAAATGGATGCGGATAGTGGGAATCGAACCCACGACATGAGGTTGGAAACCTCAGGTGATAACCACTTCACCATATCCGCGAAGTAATCTGTCCGAGGGCGTACTCTTCTTAGCCGATTCGGTCTAATTCCTCGGTGGTAGTCTGTCAAATCTACTACTATCTTCCATCACATACCTACCAGATAATCGCTGATTGATGTGTTCTCTTCGCTCTGCTTTTTGCTTGATAGAGTTATTACGAGCATTGTAGGCTAAGAACAATGCAAGTATGACTGCGAGGCTTACTGCAACAATTTCTTGGATATGCGGGACTTCTTGTGCGGTTTCTAGTAAGTCGTCGAACGAATCACCATCTGCTGAATTAATCGCTTCAATTTGTATTGATGTGAAAGCCATAGAAGATGCAGCACCTGGCTCACTAGCTTCTATTACAGAATTGATATCTCCCTTTTCGACAATTTGACCTGAGAATGCTACACTTTGAGTTCCTTCGCCGGCAATCACCAGAACGTGAGTTCGTATTCCTGCATCGATTGCATTCATCGAACGCCATTCAACTTTGACAGTCAGGCTATTCTGTATCATATTCGTCACAGTGCAAGTGAAAGCAACACTTGGGTCTGTTTCTAAATCGATTTCAAATTCCACAGGATCACAAGCCAGAATAACTTCTGCAGTATTTCTTGTACTATCTTCTGGCCAATGGTCTGCTAATTCAGCACCTGGTGAGTTGTTATCTCCAAAACCATCGCCATCTGTATCGACATGCTGTGATTTATGGTCTGGGAAACCATCACCAGAATTAGACCAGCCGTCTCTATCATTGTCTGGACATCCCACTTGGTCGATTGAAGATGTACCTGCTTCTGCAGGGCAGTCGTCTCCATTCGTCCCTTGAGTGTTGTCTCCTAAGCCGTCACCATCAGTATCAATCCACTGACTTGGGTCTGCTGGTAGGAAATCATAGTCGTTTGACCAAGAGTCTCCATCATCATCGGTACAGCCAATGCTCCCATTAGTCGAAAGTCCAGCAAGAGTTGGACATTCATCGATATTATCTCCGAACCCATCTGAGTCATTGTCAACCCATTCGGAAGCATCAGCAGGGAATGCATCTCCAGAATCAGACCAAGTGTCATAGTCAGAGTCCAAGCATCCAAATTGGTCTGCACTACTGTTTCCTGCAATTGTTGGGCATGAGTCTGGATTTGTACCAAGTTGATTATCTCCAAAACCATCACTGTCAGTGTCATTCCACTGAGTCATATCTAATGGGAAAGAATCGTTTGCATCGGCCCACGTATCTTGATCGGCATCAAAGCATCCTAGAGAGCCATTAACCGAGGTTCCAGCAACATCAAAACAATCGTCTTCGACATCATCATAGCCATCACCATCGGTGTCCAGTGTCCTTGTTGGATCTAATGGGAATGCATCATTCAGGTCAGAAACACCATCACCATCAGTGTCTACACATCCGAGTCTATCTATTGTCGAGTTACCGAACACCTGCGGGCAAATATCTGCATTATTTCCGCTCGGATTATCTCCATATCCATCACCATCTTGGTCGGAGTATTGAGTATCATCTGCAGGCAAAGCATCGATAGCATCTGCCCATCCATCACCGTCTGCATCAGGACAACCTAGTGTTGTTTCTGTTGAGTTACCCCAAACAGTTGGACAAGAATCAGGGTTTGTTCCTCCAATGTTGTCACCATAGCCATCACCGTCTGCGTCATGCCATTGAGTTGGGTCAGATGCAAAAATGTCTTCTTGGTCAGCCCATCCGTCACTATCTGCATCCGGGCAACCTAGAGTGCCGTTTTGCCATGAAGTTCCAGCAGTGTTGACACAGTCATCAGCTAATGTTCCCGTAGGCTCATCTCCAAATCCATCACCATCTGTATCATTCCATTGAGTACCGTCTGTGGGGAATAGGTCGTATTCCACAGTTCTACCGTCGCCATCCGCATCAAGACATCCCACTAATATCCAAGTGGAATTTCCAGCAAATGTTGGGCAATCATCTAGGTTATCTGAGATTCCATCCCCGTCGGTATCCACAGACCTAGTCGGGTCGTTTGGCCAAGGGTCTCCACCATTGGAAACACCATCGCCATCCGAGTCTAAGCATCCTTGTAAATCGGTGGTTGAATTACCCCAGATCGTGGGACAATCATCCCAATCAGTTGCAGGATTAGCATTGTCATAGTAGCCATCACTATCAGTATCTAGCCATTGTGATGAATCATTTTCTAAAATATCATTTAGATTAGATTGGCCATCTCCATCATTATCTAAGCAACCATTTCTATCAATTGTTGAATTGCCCCAGACGTTTTCACACGAATCAGCTCCGCTTGAAGTAGTCCAAAGCCCATCTGGGTTTGACCAGGTGTCAGAATCAGAATCAACACATCCTAATCGGTCAGAAGTGGATGTTCCGGAAAGAGAAACACATCCATCAGGGGATTGTCCTGATGGGTTGTCTCCATACCCGTCTCCATCTGTGTCGACCCACTGTGTAATTTCATTCGGGAAATCGTCACCAGTGTTGGACCATCCATCGCCATCGGTATCTGGACATCCACTCAAGTCATTAGTTGAACTTCCTGAAACAGTAGGGCAATCGTCGTTCTCATCTTGGAATCCATCGCTGTCTTGATCGCTGGAAAGATTGGTTATGATATACGGTGCGTCAATGACTAAGGCAAACGGTTGAGGGCCTTGAGGTACGTTACTCCCATTGATGTGTACTTCCCATGTTCCTTGTGCGGGAGATGATATCTTTGCTCCATACAAGTTGTCTACATTGTTGCCATACTCTACCCAGTTTCCACTTGGGTCTTTTAGAGCAAAATCAAGGTCGTTAACCAGATTTGTACTAGCAACAGTTGTACTTGGGTAATCAGTCCATGACAACATTACATGCATATCCGGTGCTGAGTTAGGAACTACAAATCTGAATCCGAGACTATCGCCTGTACCAACCGATTCATTATCGACAAACGAACTGTTTACCGCCCTATCCAAATCGAGAAGACCGTGACCTTCGTGATTGTTTGGTGCAGTTTCACCAGCACCATTTGTAGCCGAACCATATTGTCCGGTCATGTCATGCGCAGATGCCGTCATTATCCCTTTGATTAGTGCACTAGTAGGATTGGTATGCCCCAAGTTGTCAAACATATGCTGGTAGAGCAATGCTGCGGCTCCAGCAGTAATTGGGCAAGCCATAGATGTACCACCCATGTACACGTAACTCGAGTTGTATGACGCCCATCCAGTGGTAGAGGATGAACGACTTAGAGTAGATAGAATGAATGAACCAGGGGCTGCCAAATCCGGTTTTATTCTGCCATCATCAGCAGGGCCTCTGCTTGAGAAAGCAGTCATTCCTTCGGAATCATTTGCAGCATGGTCTGTGCTTACTGGCGCAGTAGAATAATTCCCTGGCCATAATTCTCCCCATTCGTCAGAACCACTGCCAAAATTACCGTACGATATTGTAGGTCTGTAGTTTTCTGAAGCTCCAATTGTGAATACATTCTTCGCAGTACCTGGCGCTCCCATTGTATCAAGGTCGACCTCTCCATCATTGTTACCATCGTGTCCATTGTTTCCTGCAGATGTCAAAATCAGCATACCAGCATGATTCCAAGAAGAGTTGTCAGCTTGCATAGACCTAGAGTTATACTCGCCATCAGCATCTGAACCCCACGAATTAGTATGGATATGTGAACCATTATCTGCGGCTTCATCAAACAAGTCGTTTATGTCATCAGGAATACCCCTTAGCCCGTATCCATCAACCGCCCATGGGTAATTGTTCTCAGCCCATGTGGTGTAATCGACGTATACTTCAACAGCCTGCATGTACAATTGTGCTTCAGGAGCAATTCCTTTGATTACTCCATTAGATTCAGTACCGTCTCCTAGAACAGAACCAGCTACGTGTGTTCCGTGGCCACTAACATCAGATGCTCCGTCGTTGTATGGAGGATTAGTTATGCTCTGGGCTCCACTAGAAATCGAGAACGATTTGATATCCAAAATATGGTCTCTGAAATCTGGGTGCATATTCGTGTTGTTGATTCCATTATCAAGTCCGGAATCTGCTACGGCAACGATGACACCAGTTCCATCTAATCCGGACCATGAAGCATTAATGCCTGCCATCATCGATGAAGATTGTAACACGTCTGCAGAAATAAGACCGTCTGCGACATCATTGTCTAGTTTCAATTCAAAGTCTGGCTCAATCCACTCAATTTCAGATTGTTTAGCAAGCCATTCAACTCCTGAAGGAGTTACCATGACCTTAGCCCATCTCCAAGAATGGTGGAGAACAGTAACATCTCCACGATCTTCGATACCTTCAGGTAAATCATTTCCTGATAATACAACTTGTAGGAAACCGGTGCCTTCTGTAATCATGTATTGCTTGATTTCTCCTTCCAGAGCAGGCATTACCTTCGGATGTATTTTTGCAGACGGTGGCATCTCTACCATTCCTTGAACTTCTAATCGCTCTAGTTCAGAAGCAGTATGTCCATTGAGTTCACAATGGAATGATGAGACTGGTAGGAACGACCAACATTCAACGCCAGCGTCAGCGAGATCGTGAATCCATTCACTAGGGACTGGATATTCATGTGTTAACATCCAAAAACCGTAATATGATTTATCTTGCATTTCACTGATCGGTATTGATTGAACATCACCATTACGTAGGCCGATAAAATCGCCTTCTTCTGCGACTTTTGGCTCCCAAGCAACCACGGACCCGAAAGAGGATAGAATCAGAAGTCCGACAATTGCAACTGCTCGCATATTACTTGTCATAAACGGGTAGGGAATGAATGTTCCCATCTCACGCAGGTTCATAATCCGGCTGCAGACCCGGGAGAACATGGGAGCAGGACACGCTAGGTCGACTCAATATCAGCATCTTCCTCCGGAAGAACTCAATGATGACAAGACGGAAGTACTTGGTAAACAGATTTGGCGTGTAATTCCCTATGGGATGAATTACAAAAAGAGAGCCTTAGTTGGCGTTCTAGCAAATGGGATGGCTAGGTTTGCAGATCTGTTACCATTCGTATTCATTGGTTTTGCAGTTGACTATTATTCAGGCAACAATACAGATGGTTTCTTTGGTGTAATGAGGGACTTTTTAGATGAATCAATTTTCCCATTATTGACCGAAAACTTAGCAGTGGGATATGGGATTCTAATCTTCCTTGGATTTGCGAGTTTAGCGGTCTTCCAAGGAATCAGTGAATACTGTTGGCAAACACTTGGCTACAAGGTGCAACATGATTTACGATTAGATGCAACTCGTTCTCTAATCGATATGGAAGCATCATACTACGATTTGCGACAAACAGGGCAACTGATGAGCGTATTATCTGCTGATGTCAATCAGTTGGAAGATGTGATTAGTGATGCTTCGACATCCATAATTCGTATCGTAGTGACCTTTGGAACTGCATTCTTGATTCTGACACTAATGAGTTGGAAATTAACTGCGGTTTTGTTTGCACCACTTGTACTAATCATCCCTCTAGTCTACTTGTTTTCTACACGGGTCCAAAGAAAGTACCGTCAGCAAAGAGAATCGACCGGAGATATCACTGCTGTTCTGGAGAACGTCATTTCAGGAATATCAGTTGTCCAAGCATACAATGCTCAGGAATGGGAAGCTAACAGAGTAGACCAAGAATCTACTGCATACCGCGAGCAAGCAATTAGCGCTAGCATGGATCGAAATCGATTCCTTCCTGGGCTATACGCAATTGCAGGAATCGCATTCGGTTTACTGGTTACAGTAGGTGGATACCTCACCAAGTCAGGAGATATATCGACTGGCCAATTGGTAACTTTCTTGTTGATATCTACAAGGATGACCATGCCTATGTTCATCTTTGGAATGCTGGTTAATCAACTACAGAAAGGAGAAGCAAGTGCTCGTAGAGTATTCGCTTTAGTTGACTTAGAACCAACAATTACCGACAAACCTGATGCTAAAGAATTGGAAGGGGCAATCAAATCAGTTGAGTTTGAGAATGTTCACTTCACTTATCCGGGAACCACGACCAAGGTCCTTGCGGGAATTTCATTCAAGGTAGAAGCAGGACAGTTCCTCGGCGTTATGGGCCATACTGGTGCTGGAAAAACTACTATCCTCAAGTTGCTAATGCGTTACTATGAGCCACAAGCTGGTAGAGTTCTAGTGAATGGAATTGATGTTCAAGACTTAACTTTAGACTCTGTTAGAGCGGCCATGGGCTTTGTTAGCCAAGAACCATTCCTATTCTTTGGTACTCTGAAGCAAAATGTTTCTTACAATCGCCAAGCAGATGAAGAAGAAGTCATGAAGGCATTAGAATTAGCAGGTGCTGCAGAATTCGTCAGTGATTTTGAAGACGGGCTGGATACTATGGTCGGCGATCGAGGAACCAAGTTATCTGGTGGTCAAAGAGCAAGAGTTTCGCTTGCTAGAGCATTGCTAAAGAGCCCTAGTTTACTGGTGTTAGACGAAGCATCTAGCGCTTTAGATGCTGAAACAGAAAAGAGAATCCAAGAAAATCTACTAGCGAGCGGTAGTGATAGAACCACAATCGCAGTTGCGCACAGACTATCTACAATACGTAATGCTGAAGAAATCATTTCTATGGTTGATGGAGCAATCGTAGAAAGAGGGACTCACGAATCATTGGTTGCCAATAACGGAGTCTATGCTAGTCAATGGCAAATTCAGACCGGAGAACTCTGAAGTTTTACAGCCTACTCGACTTTTCGATTTTTTTACGACGCTTTTCTTCGAGGTCGGGTGCGAACCTTTTGTCACCCTGTATAATAATCATTGAAAGTAGAAGGAAGGACGGGAAACCTACAACTATGGCCCATACAGATAATGATAAGTTGAACAGACTCTGTTCTTCGAATATTTCTGCAACAACGATTATGGCAATTACCAATACAACTCGAATCAAAGTAATCCAACTTCGAATCATCATCCAGATTTCTCTTTCATCAGTTGTGCCATCCGGCGAATCTGCTCTCTCTCGAAAAGTCTGCGCCATATAGGCGGCTTAGCGGGGTACTGCTTAAGTTTAGTCAAGCAGTTCTGATTCTATCGTCAATCTGTTCGCCTACACCTGCACTTCCGCCGGTCTTTCGAATCTCTCTCCACGCCTTGTTCACACCGGCTCCATATGCCCAATGTGCTAAGAATACGAATAGGGGTGCGAAGAACACTGTCCCGATGTTCCTATGCGGACTTGTTCCAATAGCCGCACCTAGCCATGATATGGCAATGTAAAGTCCTGCGAGTCCTAGTGGTATGTGGAATGCTATTCGGGATATATCCCAATCTCCGCCTAGGGTGAACCATAATTCAGCAGCAGCTCCTCCTGTGGCTGCTCCAAAGATCACACTGATTGCTGCTGCGACTACAATCCACGGGAAGAAGCCGATAGCAGTGTGCGACCATTCTGCAATTTCCGGCCAACGCTTGTTGGCAACCATTCGAGTGTAACCATAGTTCCTCATCTGCTTCATGTAAGGTCTGAATGGTCGTCGCCTACGGTGAGGCATAACATTCTCAGGGTCAATAAACAACTTGTGTCCAGCTCGCTGGATTTTAGCATCAAGAACAACATCTTCAGCACCAATACATCCGTCTTCGAAGAATCCGACTTCTCTCAGGTTTGCCATTCTGTGAGCACAGTTTACTCCAGGGTTGTGGGTAATTGGGACCAATTTACCCTTTGGCTGTGCGCCGTATCTGGTTCCTGCTGTCATGAACTTAGTACAGAATGCAACATCTGCACACTTTGCTCCGAACGGATCTTCATCAGGTGCGAAATTAGGTCCGCCTACTGCCCCAACTTCTGGGTTGTCGAACCATCGGACTAATTTTTCAACCCAATCTAAGGGTGGAATTGTATCGTCATCAGTGAATAAAACAAGGTCGTGGTCCATCCTTTCTAATGCGTAATTGCAAGCATTAGCACGGTTTCGGGACGGGTCATCAATCCAAGTGACTCCGTATTTGTCACATACTTCCTTCGTATGGTCTTTAGACTTCGAATCTGATATGACAATTTCAAAGTCTGTGTAAGTCTGCTTAGCCAATCTGCCCAATACGATGTCTAGTTCGTCAGCATTATTGATTGTTGGAATCAATACTGCCACTTTGAAGGGCGTGCCGTCTTCCTTGAGCAGCGGTTCTACATCTGCCATATCCCTGCCATCGCGCACCCCTTGATGAAACCATCTCAATTTTATGCGAGATTCGAAATCTACCCCAAAGGCGCGCGTTTTAACCCCCTTCTCAATTAGAAGGTTCATAAGCCTCCAAAGAAGCAAACAATGTATAGGGGTGCTCTCATGTTGAACGTCACAGCCCGTCAAGAACTCATGCGAACCATAGTAGATACACTTGGGGTCGTCGTTGAGGAGGCAAGACTAGACTTCGGAGAAGATGGATTATCTGTAAGGGTTGTTGACCCTTCACACGTAGCCATGATCAAGATGGAGGTCGATAGTGCGGCCTTTGAAGGCTGGGAAGTAGATGAGACAAAGTTAGGTCTCGAAATGAGGAAACTGAAAGAGATTGTAGCAATTGCAGGGGCCGGCGATATGGTCGAACTTGCATACAATGATCAATCAGGACAGGCTACTATCAAAATCGGACGAATCGATTTGAACGTCAGACCTCTTGACAATACTACTCTAAACCCACCTAATGTTCCATCCCTGGAACTTCCTTGTGGAGTAACTATTGCGGGTTCTGAACTTGCACAAGCTCTTAGAGCAGCAAAAATGGCAGGGGACTTGGTTCACTTCTCTTTAACAGATTCCAGTTTTGCTGTTAACGTAAAAGGTTCAACAGATGAAGTAAATGTTGAATTCTCTAAGGATGAGTTGTTAGCAATCGACTGCAAAGAAGCAGCACGTTCGCAATATTCTCTTACATACCTAACACCAATGGCTAAGGTATTCCAAGGAATTGAAAATGTCAACCTAAGATTCGGTGAGAACTTCCCACTAAAGTTGACATTCGACTTCGAAGATGGAGCAGGGCACGTAGAGTACTTCCTTGCACCTAGAGTCGAAGATATGTGATTACCTTACTTGGTAACGTAGTATAGACAATGATTGTCTTCTAACCCATGTAGGTCAATTTGTTCTTGAACGGTTAGTCCTGCATCTTCTAACTGCTCTCTGATTTGATTGAATACTTCTCTTTCATTGGTATCTGTAAATCTTTCAGATGCTGCCTTCAGTGATAGTAAACCCTTGCCGCCAGGTTTTAGGAATCTCTTCACTGATTTGATGAATATCTCTGCTTGTCCGGCTTGACTAACGTCTTGTAGTAGCCAATCAACCTTGGTTGAGACCATTACTCCCCATGCTGAATGCTTTCTAGCATCACCTAATACTGGAACTAGGCCTGGTCGTATTTTCGATAAGTGCACTAAATCTCTCAGACAACGAGGAGATAGGTCGACTGCAATAATTCTGCCACCTTTTTGATTGTCAGCTCCACAAACTTGGTCGTGGATGTGGGAAAGGGAAGTTCCATGTCCTGCTCCCAGATACAGGCAGGTGTCACCTTCTTCGGGTAGCAAATCGTATTGTGTTCGCCTTGCTCTTGACAATGCGGCTCCTAATTTCGACCTTGTGGGGTCCCATCTTCGATATTCAGTACCTTTGAATCTACGAAGTGATTCACCGTATTGAGAGTGCTTGAGAACAGCATTACGCGTCCAAATCGATCTACCATCAATCATGACGGCCCATGATAGGCGACGCTTTTTGCCCATCATGATCACCTTTGTGGAGGAGTTGAGTTTTCACTGCGAATAGTTTCCACTCTATCTGCTACAGCATCTAATGCTTCTTGACTCCATAACTTACCGCCATAGGCATCACACCTTACTGCAATTGTTGCTTTAGCAGCAACAGTTCTAGCGATTTTACCTCGTACCCAACGAGGTGAGCGAGAAATCCATGGGTGCATGAAAATATGTCCGTGTTTAGGCGACGGCGCTCCAGTTTTCAGATGATTGAAGAACGCCTTTTCAGCCCCTAGAATCTGCATTGTTCCAGCAGGTAGTCTTGCTAGGCGAGCACGACCATGTGCTTCAACACAGAGTCTCGCAGCCAAGATCGGGCCAAGTAGCGCTGATAGTGATGGCAGGTGCTGTGAGGCAAGTTCCCTTACTACATCCTCCATCTTTTCGAGACGGTTTTTGATTTCCCAAACGCTAGTTGCCCAGTCATGAAGGCTAGCCCACTCAGAATCAGTCGGCCCTACTGGTGGCATTCCAATTTCGAGTGTACTTGCTAAATCTTCTAAACTTGAAGAATCAATTACCTTTCTAGCCAATCCACTTCTATCTCTTTCGAATCTTGCTTCTGGAAGGAAAAGACCAACCCATTCGACAAGTCTCCCTTCGATTGTAATGAAAGATGCACGTAACTCATCAGAGGCTTTCAGAATATGTTCTAAGCGACGGTCAGGGTCACCGGCGGCGGCATCAACACCGCGCTTAGAAAGTAAAATTGCAGCACGATCTAGACATTCTAATGCCTCCGGAGAGGGCATTGGCCAATCAGCATCTGGAAGTTCGTCGTCACCGTGAAGTAGAATTTTGGCATCAGGAAATCTTTCGGACAATCTTTCCGCTTCGGGCGTTAATGCTTCATGAGCAATCATATCAAGTCGCGAACATACAGTGTCGGTATCTTTCCAACCGTCCCACGTCTCAACATCTAGGAGATTTCCCTCAGAGTCCGAAACTGCTGCAGATCTCCAGTCATACCACAGCCACATATGGTAGTCCAGAAGCCCCCCCTTGATGAATGAATTGCTGGTGGTTCATCACAAATGTTGATATGTCTAATGCTTAACCTGTTCTTATGTTCTGCCCTGAGTGTGGTACTTTGGCATTCCCTACACCATCGGGTGTAATCAATTGCACCAATTACAAATGTGGCTATCAAGGCCCCGCAAATGTGAAGGTAAAGGGAGTCGATGGTAAGGAAGTCGACCTGTCTAAAGCTAGTTCTTCAACCAAAGCCGAGACTCGTACTTACGAAGTTATCAAAGATTCAGACGAAATGAAGGGTGTACTAACTGTTGGAGATTACATGTGTCCAAAATGTGACTGCGTGGAAGTATATTCCTATCTTGAGCAAACTCGTGCGTCTGATGAACCGGAAACACGTATGCTAACATGCAAGGACTGTGGCAACGGTTGGAGAGAATACTGAGTGATTGAATATGCAAGTCCGAGTACTACTCGCTTGTTTGCTATTGCTCATACCAGGTTGCTTTTCAGAAGAAAGCCTTGATTTTAATGGCAAAGATCTTGATGAGATGAATGTCTACAAGTTCACACTAAGCGACCAAAACCAGTCTACATATTCTCTCACTGACGATGACGGGAAGGTAGTAGTGTTAGCCTTCGTATACACCAGATGTGATGATGTATGTTTGCTAATTTCACAGAACTTAAAGGAAATAAAATCTCAACTTAGTGAGGATGAATTGCAGCAAGTATCTTTCATCTCTGTAACAATCGATTGGAGGCATGACTCCCCAGAGGTTCTTCGAAACTGGTCCAGCGAGATGGGGTATGATTGGCCGCACCTAACCGATTGGAACTCAGATCAAATCAAAAACACATATTCTGAATATGATATAGTGCCGTATGATGAAGAAGAATACCAAGACATCCATCTGCAACCGGTTTACATCCTGGATTCTAATCTAAAGGGCCGAGTTGTTTGGAGTGAATACGACTGGCCAATTGACCTTTTCATGGAAGATATACGCACCGTAATTGAGGTGAGTTGATATGAGATTCACGGCATTTTTCTTGGCTCTGGTAATCGTACTTCCTGGATGTATGTCTGATGATGAGGAAGAAGAAATCATATCCTACCATGGGCGTGATTTAGATGGAAGCAATACTTACAGATTTACTCTTGAAAGTGCAGACGGAGATTTATGGAGTCTTGATGATCAAAAAGGGAAGGTCGTAATCCTTGTATTCATGTTTACCCGATGTGATGAGACGTGCCCCGTAACTAGTCAGAATATCAAGACAATTCAAGATACTCTTACTGAGGATGAGTTAGAACAAATTAGCATAGTCTCTGTAACGGTAGATTGGAGAACCGATTCACCTTCTAAACTTCAGAATTGGACTGAAGATAGAGGGTATGATTGGCCTCATCTAACCGGTAGTGAAGAAGCTCTAAAGATGGTTTATGATACATATGGCGTTGGTCCATTTGAACAGGAAGACGATTCAGAGGAAGGCTACACTGTGGCTCATACTAGCCCAACTTATATCCTCGACAGAGCGCTAAAGGGAAGAGTGGTATGGAGTGATTATGATTTTCCAACAGATCTCTTTGTAGAGGATGTTAGAACAGTTCTCAAGCATTATTGATTATTTCTGGCATGAAGGGCACCAGAATGTAGAGCGTCCGCCTTGGACTAATCTCTCTACTATTCCACCACACTCACATTCAGAACCCTCTTTGTCGTAGACCCTGAATTGGTGAGGGAAATATCCCAGAGTGCCATCAACACCAGCGAAATCTCTCAGTGTAGAGCCTCCGGCTTGTATTGCCTCTGCTAGAATAACTTTGATTTCATTCACAAGCACTTGACATTCTTTCTTTGTCACTTTATTCGACTTACGTGTTGGAGATATGTGGCTTCTATTCAGAGCTTCACAAGCATAGATATTGCCAACTCCAACCACTACCTTTTGGTCAAGTATGCAGATTTTGATTGGACTTTTTCTTCTTTGTAATTTCTCATACAGGTCTTCAGCAGTCCAGTTTTCCAATGGTTCGGGCCCTAAATGGTCTAGTAATTTGTGAGATGTTCCCGTGAATATATCCAGAACTCCGAATCTTCTGGGGTCGTTGTAGACCGACATGCTACCGTCATCGAGATGGATTACAACATGGTCGTGTTTACCTTCACATTCACTTGCATCGAGAGTCCATTTGCCACTCATTCCTAAATGCGATAGAAGAATATCATCATTGTCAAGATCGATTAAGAGATACTTGGCCCGCCTTCTGATGTCGGTTATCTTTTGACCAGTCAAGCGTTTCTCTAGACCTTCAGGGAAAGGGAAACGCAAACCTTCACGACGTAACTCGACACCTTCAATTCGCTTGCCAATCCATGAACGAGACAATCCGGTGCGGACAGTTTCGACCTCTGGGAGTTCTGGCATGGTGGGTGGTTTGGCTTGACATCAATAGTATTGATGTGTCAAAGTCCAGATAATTTGTATGCAGTCCATATTGCTAAACCAATCATTAAAACTCCAGTTATTTGATTTAGTAATCGTTGATTATTCTCAATTTTTGTCAGCATAGATGAGTTAGAAAGAATCAGAGCTACCAGTACATACCATACTGTATCAATCGTCATTCCCATGCCTGCAATTATCCATTTGGTGTCACTGGACATTGATGGGTCTAGAACGCTGGACAATACCGCTAGCATGAATACTGCAATCTTAGGGTTGAGGAATGCGATGAAAAAACCTTCAACAAAGCCTTCGCGCTTCCCTTCCGAATGTTCAATTTCTTTTTCTTCACTGCGGATAATTTCAATTCCTAAGTACAATAGAAATAATCCACCAAGGATTTGCATTATTGTGAATAAATTCGGGTTGTTCTCCATTATTGCAACTAATCCAAATACAACAGATACCGCATAGAACCCAAAGCCAATACCATGACCTACTGCACATGCAAGCCCCCTGCTACGTCCACCAATCATGGTGTTACGCAAAACTACTGCCAAAGAGGGACCAGGCGATGTAGCACCGAGAATGAACATCACGGCAGCCGCTGAGATCGCAGTTATGTCCACGACTCTCGTAGAGTGCTAGTGTCCAAGACCTTTTGCTTGATTAGGCTAGGAAAGTGATTATATTTCCACCAAGCCTTCTCGTTGTTTCAATAGATGCTCTGTCAAATTGCGCTCTTACATCCACTTTGTCAAGGACCGTTACGGTTGCCTTGACTAGTGACTCTGCTGCAGTTGGACGTGTTTCCTTACCTTCGCTCGCCATGATTACCCATTATGCTTCTACACCTATGTACCTTTGTCTCGTTGCGTCAAATGCTGTATTGCGTTGCATTAGACTGAATCCTGCGATTGGATTCCGGAAGATGGAATTTCAATTTCCGCTAGCCGGAATCATATCTTCGTTTCACGGTAATTTGGGATACTAATTAGTTAGAATTGGATTTCAGTATTCGTAAATTATACGGTGAGTCCATAAGCGAGCGGCAGCCGCCTCGGAATATGTCCCGTGAACTCATCCGTGTAGAGGGTGTAGACCGTTCATTCGGGCCAGTCACTGTATTACAGGACATCAATATCATGGTCAGCGAAGGTGACCGCATTGGGATTGTAGGTCACAATGGTGCAGGGAAGACTACACTGCTCAACACTATTTCAGAACAGAAGCAGGATGTAGGCGACATCGATTTCGCTTCAGGAATCCGTATCGCTTATCTTACACAGATAAGAGATATAGATGAAGATTCAACAATTGAAGAAGAATTATCTCGTAAAGGTAGACAATTCCAGGAGTTGGAAGAAGAGATTGCTGGGATTGAAGCACAGATGGTTGATCCTTCATTCTATGAAGGCAATTGGCAACCAGTAATGGAACGTTACTCTGAACTCCAAACTATGCTTGGAGCATCAGGTGGTGGAAATGTTGCTAATATCGCTAAAGCGATTTTGGAAATGCTTGGACTAGACCAGCATCCAATGGAGATGAAAGTCAACAAATTGTCTGGCGGAGAGAAAGCAAAACTTGCTTTAGCACGTCAATTGGTTGGCCTGGCTGGTGTCGATGTAATATTCCTCGACGAACCTACAAACCACTTGGATATTGAAACAACAGAGTGGCTTGAAGAATTCATCAATGACTTCGTAGGAGCTCAGTTGATTGTGTCTCACGACAGATATTTCTTAGACCAAGTATGTACTAGAATTGTAGAGGTAGACAATCTTCGTAACTGGAATTACAAAGGTAATTATTCAGAGTTCCTAAAACAGAAAATGAACTTCTTGGCAGCACTTGATGATAGAATCAAGAATGTAGAGAAGAAGATTTCACACACTCAAAACGCACTTCGCTCAATGAAGTCGGCAAACAAGTTCGACAAGTCTATTTCAGCAAAACACAAGATGATAGAGAGGATGCAACAAGAGCTGAAAGCACTTACTGCCCGTAAGCCAAAACAACGCAAAGGACTGCGTTTCAATTTGGAAGCGGCAGATAAGTCAAGCAACGATATTATCCAATTCTTGGGGGCTTCAAAGAAGTTCGATGGTCTAAAGCGTCCGATTTTGAATAATCAAGACCTTGAGATTTCTAAGGGTGATAGAATTGGAATTGTCGGCGGTAATGGGCAAGGAAAAACCACTCTTCTGAAAATGATAACAGGCGATGAAAAAATAGATTCAGGCTCGAGAGACTTGGCGCCAGGTGCGATTATTGGGTACTATCACCAAGATCACAGAACTCTGGATTTCAATCTAAACGCTGTGAAGCAAGTAGAACTCTTACGTCCAGACATGTCATATGGTGAAATTCGTGCAGCACTAGGCCGTTTCCAATTCGCTAAAGAGCAAGTTGATACGCCACTTGGCAAACTTTCTGGTGGCGAAAGGGCGCGTATTGCGCTACTCAAGATTCTACTTGAAGAGAACAACCTTCTGCTTCTAGACGAGCCTACAAATCACTTGGACATGGATGCAAAAGAGACTCTCGAAGAAGCACTGTCTGACTATGACGGTGCTATCGTAACAGTAAGTCACGACAGATGGTTTTTGGACCAAGTAGTCAATCAAATCTGGGAATTGCAAGATGGAATCGTTACCAAGTATTACGGCAATTATACCGATTATATCAGGAAGAAGAAGGGTCTTCCTGCATTGGTTGACGGAGAAGAACCGGACCTGTGATAAGCGCTCTTGAAAGATAAGGTGGAATATCATCCGCCACCATTCCTGGTCCCATTTCTTTCTCTGCTAATTTTCCAGCAACTCGCATTAAGTGAACTCCTAGTCTAGCGGCACTCCAAGGCGATAATCCAAGCCCCAGTAATCCACCTATACAGCCAGCAAGCAAGTCTCCTGTACCACCCATTGACATGCGCGGATTTCCACCTGTACCTATTCCTCCGCGCCCTGCTGAACCTACGATGATATCTTCAGCACCGGTTCGAATAACGACCCTTCCTTCACCAGAACCAGCTAGTAAATCTGGTACAGATTCAATGTCCCCGATCCAGTTTTCCAACTCCTTTTGATGGGGAGTAACGACTCCTATCAGT
>ENA-ORDA01000166-ORDA01000166.1-marine-metagenome-genome-assembly--contig:-NODE-166-length-67435-cov-5.363936_pt1 | contig 67435 bp, 47 predicted proteins | sample MGYA00237778_ERZ508506 | MGnify/ENA primary metagenome ERZ508506 (study PRJEB26177, sample SAMN06267891) | marine metagenome | isolation source: Monterey Bay, California, USA | place: Pacific...
TTTTAATATTGATTATCAAGATCTCGGTGGAGTTATTGGGACCTCGAAATCTCAAACGACAAATAACAGTGAAGTTAGATTTGATAAAACATTACCTATTTTATCGAATATTAGAATGGCTTCTAATAATTCAATCAATGATTCTTTAGCTGGAATTAATGATATAGATACCTTATTTTTCACAACCAGTGAGGTTTACAGAGACCTACAAATTTTAATTAATGAATCAATCAGTACCCCAGTTAATCTAGCTGCTTTATCATTCTATGCAATTAGGAGTATGACAGATCTTGACCAAGATGGATTGATAACATTTGAAATCATTCTAGATGATTCAGCGGGTAATAGTTCAGGTAATATCTCAGAAACAAGTGACGGCTCCACAGTACTTTATGACGGAACACCTCCTAATTTAAATATTGTTTCATTTAAATCTACAAATAGCGTAAGTCCTGAGTTGGCTATTACTGGAGATACTTTAATTCTAGATTATGTTTCAGATGAAATTTTAAGTTTGAGTACAGTAGCAATTGCTGGGGCTCCTGCTGATACAAATTTTGAAAATATTTTGAGAGAGGCTACTTCCTTTCGATCTTGGAGAATACTTGATGGTTCAGAAGGGCAAGGGTTTATACCTTTTAGTATACAGTTTTATGATATTGTAGGGAATGTTGGAAGCGATATTAATATCACAACAGACGGTACATCAATATTGTTTGATATGACGCCTCCATCGATCATTGAACTAGATACAGTTTATGCAACTGGAGGAAATGTTCAAACTGGATATTGGAACTTATCAAATGAAAGTATTTCTTTAGAGGTGCTGGTATCCGGAGATTCAACATTATTTGAAGGGAAAATTCAACCATTAGTTCAATTTAATTCAAATGGATACAATAGGATCGGTGGCGAATTTATAATAGAGTCTTCAGATAGTCTTAAAATAATAGAAATACCAAGAGACTCAATTATGCAAATGGATCAGTATTTAGAGGGAAGTGACATTCTTTTTAAATATAATATCTGGGATAAAGCGGGAAATCAAACAGAGGGTTTGACGGATAATACAATCCTACATATTGATGAAACACCTCCAGTCGTTGAGTTAGACACACTTTATTCAAATAATGATTTAAGCATACGCTGGGCGACAATTTCTGATTCTATATTTTTAGCTCTAGTTTCAAATGAAGGACTTTCTAATCCTAAGACAGTTTTATTTTCTGATACATTGATAACTAACAGTAGTGATAATGGTAAAGTTTGGCTCGGTAAAAATATAGTAGAAGAAGAGGACCCCAATGGAGAGATTTCTTTTAATTTTATTTTTTCGGATACCGCAGGAAATCTAGGTGAAGTATTAAATGATGGTATTTCATCATCGGTTAGTATTGATAAAAGTAATCCAATTATTTCTGATATTATAGTAGGGGAGAGTAATGAAAACTTACTTTATTATAATAAAAGTGATTCATTGACACTTTATTGGACGCACTTAGATTCATTATCTGGCATTAAAGAGGTCTACTACGGCTTGGGTTCGGATAATAATATTAATGATATAGTAAATTGGACATCTGCTGACGGAAATAACATTGCTGGTATGGGAAATCTTAATTTAAGCAATGAAGCGACATATTATGGTAGTGCTTTCGTGCGTGACTCTGCTGGAAACTATTCAGATACTATTTGGAGTAGTGGTATTACTATAGACACTCAAATTCCTGATACGGGCACAATCAATGATGGAAATTGGATTATTGAATTAGACTATACATTAGACTCAACAAAATTATTATATACTTATGAAGGCTTTTCAGATAATATCGATATACTAAAATATGAAATTGCAGTTGGGACTAATAATGATACTACAAATATACAAGATTGGGTGTCAACGGATAGTCTTAATCAAACAACTTTATCCGGTTTTGATCTAGATAGAGACACATTATACTATAGTTATATACGTGGTGTTGATCTTGCATTAAATCGATCAGAGGTCGTTAAAACAGACGGGATATATTTTGATGATTCTGAGCCTAAAGTAGAGAAAGTTACACCTGATTTTATTGATTCTTTAAAAGTTCTGTCAATTTTGAGAGGTGATACAATTGTCATAAAATTTAATAGGTTAATATACTTTTATGATATTGAACTTAAATTAAATAATAAAACTGATTTTCAGGTCGAAGAGATTTTTACAGACTCGGCTATTACTTTTATTTGGGATGAGCCTTTATCTAGCTATGATACAATTACTGTTTATTTAGATAGTGCATTAGCATATAACACACTATTTTTTTCTGACACCCTTTATTTTCATAGCCAGTTATGGGGAGATTTAAATAATGATTATGATTTAACAACAGAAGATATATTGATCTTTAATCAAGAATGGCCAGCTATTGATTTAAGTCCTTTTAATGATAGCCCTCCTCATGTCCGGCCAATGCCAGATGGTGAGGTGGATCTTACCGATATGTCAGCATTTGCTAAAATGTGGCAGTGGAAATATTTTAATTTATCTTTTGACTCGACGGAGTTTATAGCGAGAAACAGTTCAAATACAGAGATTAAAGCAAGGGGGAATAATGTTATTTTTAATGTTCCTCAGAATACAAAAATGATTGAGCTATTAGTCGGAGAATCAAATTTAAGTGTAGTAGAAATGGATATATTAAACAAAAATTCTGATTCTTTTATGTTTAAATCTGTTGACACCTTGAGTCAAATAGTCATGTTTTCAATTGCGGCTGATAAAGGTATTGATTCATTATTAATTTTAAAATTACCTGATTCTGATTTGAATAATTTTTCTTGTAAAGTACAATATCGTTTTATGGATGAAAATGGTTTGACACTTGAATATGGTTTTTCTAACCTTAATCTTGAAATCCTACCGGATAAATTTTCGGTGATGGATAATTACCCAAACCCTTTTAACCCCAAAACAATTATTCAATATGAGCTTCCTTTGGCTGAAAATGTCAGTATAAAAATATATGATTCTTTAGGACGAACTATTTACAAATTGCAGCAAAATAATTTGAAACCGGGAAGGCATCAATTTATTTGGGAAGGTGTAAATCAATTTGGTGGAAGAGTTAGTACTGGAATTTACTTTCTACAGCTTAAGGCCGGAGAAAATGTACATACTCAAAAAATGATGTTCCTAAAGTGATGATGGAATAAGTGGCCTCAATATAGAAAGGGTACCATTTATTACAAATTGAACTGCAATGACTAGTAAAATTAGTCCCATTAAACGTTGAATAATTCTCATTCCAGTTGTTCCAAGGACTCTTATTACTAAATCACCATTTCTTAAAATCAAGTAAACTAAAAATAAAACTAAAAATAATGAAATTACAACTGTTGCATAACTATACAGTTGAGGTGTTTGGCTTGAAAGAAGCATCGCAGCCGTTATTGCGCCTGGCCCTGCAATAAGTGGTATGCCAATAGGACTTATTGCAATATCTTCAGTTTCTAAAGATTCTTCCTGTTCGGCTGGAGTTGTACGCGAACGTCCAACTTTAGCTTCAAGCATTCTCAACCCATTACGGAAAAATAAGATACCTCCCATAATCTGAAATGCCTCAAGTGTAATTCCAAAAAATTTAAAGATAACAGAACCTAAAAAAGAAAAAATAATTAGAGTATAAAAAGCAGTAAGAGATCCTTTTTTAGCTATTTGGATTCTTTCTTTCTTTGAGAAACGCTCTGTCATTACAACTAGCAATGGTGCTATTCCCAAAGGATTAATTAATGTGAATAGAGTTGTTAAGCAAAAAACAAAAAATTGAGCTTCAAATTTTATCAGATCAAGCATCACATCCTTTCAGGCGAAGTAATTCCTAAAATAGTTAGTCCGTTTCCAAGTACAATTTTAACTGCTTTCACTAATGCCATACGAGCTTTTGATTTCTCAATATTATCGGTTAAGACCCTACAGTGACTATAAAACTTATGAAATCGAGATGCAAGCTCTTGTAAATAGTTAGCAATATATTGAGGTTCAAGATTTTCAAAAGAGATCTCTACATATTCTGGGAATCGTATTAGATACTTCAAAAGCAGTAATTCATCATTATCTGATAGTAGAGAGGGGTTAAAATGTTCTTCAAAATTAATAGTCGAATCTTTTCCTCTTTTGATAATGTTACAAATTCGAGCATAGGCATATTGTAAGTAAAAAACTGGGTTTTTGTCTGATTGGTCTTTGGCTAAGTCTAAATCAAAATCTAAATGAGTATTCATACTGCGCATTATAAAAAAGTAACGAACAACATCAAGACCAACATCTTCTACTAAACTATCAAGGGTCACAAAATTGGCTTTTCGTGTTGACATTTTAACTTTTTCACCATCTTTAATTAAAGTTACAAATTGGTAAAGTAGTACTTTGATATGTTTTGTTTTTTGCCCTAGTGATTCGAGTCCTAAGAGTACATCTGGATAAGTATCAGCATGATCAGCTCCAAAAATATCAATGATTAGATCATAACCTCTTTCTACTTTATTTTTATGATAAGCTGTATCAGGGACTCTATATGTTGGTTCACCTGAACTTTTAATATATACTCGATCCTGTTCTTTTCCTAAAGCGCTAGTTTTAAACCATGTTGCATTGTCTTTTTTATAAATGAGATTCTTAGATTCAAGTTCATTTAATAATTTTTTGATATCACCATTTTCATAAAATGTTTTTTCATTAGTAAAAACGTCGAAGCTAATATTTAAATTTTTCAATGATAACTTTATTTCATTAAAAATTTCATCCTCAGCAATTTTAGTAAAATAAGAAGTATCTAATTTTTCTCTTGATAGTTCTTTTTTTAATATAATTCGAGCGATCTCTTTAATATAATCACCTTCATAACCATCCTCTGGAAATGAGAATGTATTTCCTGAAAGTTGATCATAACGCGCTTCTACTGATTCTCCTAGTTTTCGCATCTGGCGGCCCGCATCATTAAAGTAATATTCACGAGTAACAGTAAAGCCTTGCCATTCCAGAATATTAGAGACAGTATCTCCTAATATGGCATTTCTTCCATGACCTATCGTTAATGGGCCGGTTGGATTTGCACTTACAAACTCTACATTTGCTGTTTTTTCATCTCCGTAATTTCCCTTTCCATAATTTTTATTCTGTTCAATAATTATCTGGATCTGTTTTTGAAAAAAATTATTTTTGATTTTAAAATTTATGAAGCCAGGATTTGTTAACGTAATATCTTCAACATCTTCAATATAGTTCATTGAAAGCGAATCAAGAATCTTTTGACCTATATCCATTGGTTTTTTTTTCAAGTCTTTTGAGATGACTAAAGCAATATTGGTTGATAAATCTCCAAATTGGAGGTTTTTTGTAGGTGTTAATGAAAAATCTTTAAGTGGAATAGAGAGGCTCGAAAGAGTTTCCGAAATTCTTTCTTTAAGCAGTATACTGAGTTTATTCATCACTGATTTTTTTTGATGGTGCATCAGCCCATAAGCGATCTATAGAATAATATTCTCTTTGATCATGGTTGAAAACATGAATCATAACATCAAAATAATCAATTAAAACCCAATTTTGTTTTTCATAACCCTCTAAATATCTTGGCTTATGTGGTGTTCCTTTTCGAATACTATCAGTGATGGCTTTAACTTGAGGTTCTGAATTACCATGACAGATAACCATAAAATCTGTAATTGAAGAAAGCCCTCTTACATCTAAAACAATGATGTCTTCTGCTTTTTTGTCAAGTGCTAGATCGATGATTTTCTTCAAGAGCGGTTGGTCCGCCACAAAGTCCTTAATTAATTTGGACATTTATTATAGTGTAGATATGAAATCGAAAAGTTCTTTGAAGTCAGCTATGTCTTCTCCCAAAATAACTGTAACATCAACGCCTAGAGATTCATCTGGCTCGTGCTTAATACTTGTTTTATTTTCAACGGATAAACCAAGTGATTCAGCGACAATTTTTAAACTTTCAAAATTTTCATTTCTACCAATTATTGTTGTGTTTGGATAGTCATATTTATCTGCATTATCAGACCTAATAACGTCCACTTTTTGCAGTCTTAAGAAGTCAGATGCTTTTGCAGCAATACCCTTGATACCACATCCATTTAAGACCTCTACTTTAATATCTTTGACTGGGTTTTGTTCATAAACTTCAATAGCTAGCCGTGGTTCTTTTTCAATATCTGGAAATACAACATCAATTGGAATGCCGCCATGAGAAATATTTTTTGAGAAAGAGAATATAAAGCCAAGAAGCAATATTCCCGCAAGACTAATAGCGCCATTTAAGAGTACTTCTTTGGTCAAGATTTTTGGTTTTTTTTGACTATTATTTTTTCGGGGCATTTATTTATAAACAGAATTGTGAAAAATAGAATTACTTCTATAAATATCATTAAATGGGATTTTTTGAATTCTAAACTGAAGAAATGAGTTTTCTGATGGTTTATATGTAAGTCCAGCATTATAAGATAAGTCTAACCCACTTGAAAGATCAGAGTGCTGTTGGAAAGGAATTTTAGACTTTGATAGAGTAAAATTAGCATCGACTATTAGATTCTTTTTCAGTGCATAACTAATATTATTATTAAAGCCTGCAACAGAAAAAGATTGTCCATTCATTGACATCATTGACATTGTAAAACCGTAATTAACATCAAGGTTTTCTGAATCAAATGAAAAAATAGACCCATGATTGTTTAACTGACCATTTATATTTGAAGGCAGAGATCTAATAGGAATATCTGCCTGAAACTGAGCAAATAAAACTCTAGTTAGTAGTAAGATTATGATTGGCTTTAAACTTTGGATCATTTTTTATACGCTAAGTTAAAACTTTTCTAGATAAAAATAAAAAGTATATATTTTTAAATATGTTCATCAAAAAGACGAATTTATTGTTGCACCGCCCAAGCAAATTTCATTTTTATAGAAGACAACGGATTGCCCATTGGCAATTGCGAACTGTGGTACTTCAAACTCAATTAATGCTTTTTCATCTTCTAATTCTGTAATGCGACATTTATAATCATTTGCTCGATATCTAATTTTTGCAGACAGATCACTATCTTTTTTTATTTCATTATTAATCCAATGTACTTTAGATACCGTAATATTTTTTTTATATAAAAGTGGGTGGTCATGGCCTTGACCCACGATTAGTTCATTCTGGTTAACATCCTTATCAATTACATACCAGGCATTAGAATTCTTCCCATTACCACCACCAATTTTTAAACCTTTTCGTTGACCAATCGTATGGAACATTAAACCATCATGTTTCCCGATTTTTTTCCCATCTTCTGTTACTATATTTCCAGGTTTTGAAGGAAGGTAGCTTTTTAAAAAAGTTTTAAAATTTCGTTCCCCTATAAAACATATTCCTACGCTGTCTTTTTTATTGAAATTATTGAAGCCTTTCTTCTTGGCATGCTCTCTTACTTGAGATTTATTTAATTGACCCAACGGGAAAATTGATTTTGAAAGTTGTTTCTGTGTTAAGGTATGCAAGAAATAGCTCTGATCTTTACCTTCATCAACTCCCTTTAATAATTGTACAGACTTTTGCGAAACCTTACTTCTAACATAATGTCCTGTTGCTATTTTATCTGCACCTAAATCGATGGCATACTTTAAAAATTCCTTAAATTTTATCTCAGAATTGCACATAATATCAGGATTAGGAGTTCTGCCATTCTTGTATTCTTCTAAAAAATATTGGAAAACTTTTTCCCAGTATTCTTTTGCAAAATTTACACTTCTCAAAGGAATATTTAATACATCGCACACTTGGAGAGCATCTTTGTAGTCTCTTTCAACTGTACAATATTCTGAATCTTCTTCCCAGTTTTTCATAAATATTCCTTCTACATCATAACCTTTTTCAATTAATAATGATGCTGCAACTGCGCTATCAACACCACCACTTATTCCAACTGCGATATGCCCCATTAGTTATTCAAAATTAAATTTAATTCTTTTAAAAGTATTTTTACTTCATTTATGTTATTTGTTGAGCCAAAGCTTATTCTAAGAGACGATAGATTTAATTTTTCACTGATACCAATTTCGGATAATACTGGAGAGGGTTTAATGCTTCCAGATCCACAAGCAGAGCCACTTGAAACCGCAATATTAACTCTATCTAACTTTGCCATAAGTATATCTGACCTGAATCCGGGGAAGGAGACATTTATTAAACCAGGAAGTGATTTTGTAAGGTGTCCATTTATTATTACTGAAGGATAAAGAGTCTTTAATTCTTTAATGAAATATTTTTTGAGTTCCATTAATTTTTGTGCATTCTTTTTTAAATTTTTTGATCCTATTTCAGCTGCGAGTCCTGCACCCGCGATTGAAGCTACATTCTCAGTCCCTCCACGGAGACCATATTCTTGACTTCCTCCGATTAACAGATTTTTTATTGTCTCCCTATTTTTAACATATAGAATTCCAAGTCCTTTCGGACCATAAAATTTATGAGCAGATAGACTGAGAAAATCTATTCCAAGCATTCCTACATCAATATCAATTTTACCGAAACATTGAACTGCGTCTGTATGCATTAAAATATTTTTATTTTGTAATACTTTAACAACTTCTTTGATTGGTTGAATTGTTCCGATTTCATTGTTAGACATCATGATTGAGACCAAACTAGTTTGATCTGTAATCTGATTTTTTAGCTCCTCTAGATCAATTAACCCATTCTTATCTACATTGATAAGTGAGTAATCTAAATTGAAAGCATTTAGATATTTTAAAACTTTTATTACAGCAGGATGTTCTATCTTATTTGAAATCACATGAGATCTGGATTTGTTTAGCATGGACCAAAATACTTGATTGTTGGATTCTGTGCCTCCGCTAGTAAAAATGATTTGTTCTGGGTTCGCATTTATTGCTGATGCTATCTTAGTTCTGGAGACTTCAATAATTGCTTTTGCTTTCTTACCTGCAGTATGAACTGAGGAGGGGTTAGCATAAAACTCTTCTTGTACTTTATTTATTAAATTAAGTACACTTGGATGCACTGGAGTCGTTGCACTATGGTCAAAGTAGAACATCTTAATTTTCTACAAATTTAGAGAAACAACATATTCGCTATAAGTCGTTTCTTATTGAGGCAAATTTTAGCGTGTTTTTCAAATTTCTATAAAAAGGAGGTTTTCTTTCTTCTAACTTTTTTGAGGTTAAGAGCGCATCATAATCATATCTGTTAACGTCCCATATAACTTCGTTATCTTTGATAGTTAAGAATGCAACGGATCCTCTTGGATCTCGATCAAAAGGTAATCCCGTTGCTCCTTGGCATAAAATCGTGAGGTTTTCAATGGTTTGATTTCTTGGGACGTGTACATGTCCGTGTACAAATACAACTTTTTTTATTTCAGGATTAGATTCAATAACCTGATCTCTCCATTTTAGAGCTTCTGTTGCAGAAGGTGGTTTATCATCTCTCTTAAACCAAGCATGATTAAATTCAACTAAAGTTTCTCCTATTATTTCTCTATGTGCAATTTTCATGCCCTTACAAAAATCTATTCCCTCTTGTCCTATCTTCTCAGCAGTCCATTTTTCATTTTGAACAATGGCTTTAGTAATGGGATCATCTGGATCCATACCTTCTAGAGTTGGTTTTTCAGATTCCCAGAGACTTTCCACGATATACCTATCATGATTCCCTCTAAGAAAAATACAGTCTTCAATACTTTTAAGAACTTCTAAAGTTTTTTCTGGTTCAGGGCCAAGTGCAAAACAGTCTCCTAAGCAAATTAATTGATCGATATTTTGATGTTTGTTAATAATTTCTAATGAAGTTTTTAGTGATTCTAAATTAGAATGAATATCAGTTATTATTGCAAAGGTCTTGGCTTTCATAGTCTTAAAATATACTTTTTTTAGTTTCCCATGGTCAAGATTTAAATTGTTATGATAAAATATTCATATTTGGGTCATTTTACTAATTGAGTTAAATTTAAATTAAAATATTTATATTAATCATTTAAACCATGTGAAATTTTGAATACAAAATCTATACTACTCCTCGGGTCTATTGCACTTGATACAATTAAAACTAAGTACGGGGTCAGAAAAGAATTGTTAGGAGGCTCTGCTACCTATGCTGCTATATCCTCTAGTCCATTCGTAAAAGTAAACCTAGTAGGAATTATTGGAGATGATTTTCCAAAAGTAGGAGAAAAAATTTTAAAAGAATCTTGTAATTCAATAACAGACTTAGTCGTTGAAAAAGGAGAAACTTTTAGGTGGGGAGGAGAGTATCATGAAAATGGAGATGATAGAGATACTCTATTTACCAACTTAGGCGTATTCGAAAATTTTTCGCCTAAAGTATCCTCTATAAATTCAAAACCAGATTTTATCTTTCTTGCAAACATACATCCTGATCTACAATTATCAATATTAAAACAATGTCAAAATAATGCATTAGTTATTACGGATAGCATGAATCTCTGGATAGATATCGCAAGAGAATCGCTCATCAAGGTTTTAAATCAAACAGATATTTTACTTATTAACCAATCTGAAGTTTACGACTTAACTAAGAAAAAAAATATGGATCAGTCGATTAGCGATATGCTTGAAATGGGTCCGAAAACAATCATAGTGAAATATGGGAGCAATGGTTCAAAGATGTTTACCCATAATGGAAAATCTCACTCCGTTGGAGTTATCAATGTTCCCAAAGTTGTTGATCCGACCGGTGCTGGAGACAGCTATGGAGGTGGATTAGTTAGTGGTCTTGCAGAGGGGATGACAATAGAGAATGCGATGATAAGAGGAACAGTTATGGCTTCATTATGTATTGAAAACTTTGGTACAGAGTCCATTTATGGTGCTAAGGATGATATTATTAATGAAAGAATTAAAATACTTAGCAATTCATAAGTATATGATTAAAAAATAGAAAACGTTACATTAAACATTTTATAATGAGGAAAATATGATTAAAAGAAAATCGTCTTTTTTTATAATTGGCATACTAGTAGCATTATTTTTTGTTTCTTGCTCTAGTCAAGAATACACAACAGCAAAATTAGCAGTTCAGCAATCAGATTTTAAAAAAGCTGCAGAGTGGCTTCCAAAGGCAATGGCTGTAGAGCCAGATAACCCAGAGATTCCTCTAGTACTAGCGGTAGAGATATACGCACAGAATGGTCAATGGAAAGAGTTTGTTGAAATGTTTAATAAAGCGATGTCAATTAATCCAGATAAACCAGTAGAGCTTCGAGGAGCATTCGCACCTGTCAAAGAAGCTGTCAAAAACTATACAGAATTTTATTGGGCAGCAGAATTTAATGCTGGAGTAGGGCAATTTAAAAAAATTGAAGAGGACCCGGATAATAAGTTAGATTATCTTGAAACTGCAATTATTCATTTTACAAATGCTTCAATAATAAATCCAACGGATGCAAATACTCATGCAACTCTTGCAAAGTGTTATTTTGACAAAGGAGATAAAAAATCTGCAAGGAATGCTGCTCTTACTGCAGTAAAAGTGAATCCAGAAAGTTTTGATGCAAATTTTGGAGCAGCGCAAATTTTAGGAAGAGCAGGATCTCCATCAATAGAAATTTTACCTTATTATGAAAAAGCATCAGCAATTGAGCCTTCTAATAGTAGAGCATTAAGAGAGCTAGCAAGTACATATTATGACTTAGGACAAAAAGATAAATCAATCAGCGTATTTGAGGATGCTATTTCTAATGAAAAAGATAAAATAGTTAAGGCAGATCTTTATTTTAATTTAGGAGTAATCCATAATCAGACAGGTAACTATGAAGCTGCTGAAAAATCTTTTGATGAAGCATTTTACTATAATGAAGACGACTTTGAAGCTGCTTTAGGTATGGCAAGGTCTTACGAAGGTTTAGGCGATAATTTTCTAAATGGATTAGAGGGTTTTGAAAAAGATTTAGACAAAGCGGCTCGATGGTTTCGTAAAGCAGAAAAGAAAATTAAATCTGTAATGATTATAGACATAGACAATAAAGATTTATACAAAAAGAATCTCGATATAATTAGGTATAAACGAGATGTAGCAGAAGGCGTGAACTAAAAGAGCTTCTTTCGTTTATTCAGATATTCGGCAATACATTTTTCGAGACTTTCGTTAGTTAATACAGGTACGTAGTCAATTAGTTGACTATTACATTCTTTTTTAAAGAGTTTCTGCCTTTCTTTCATTAATCTTTTATAGTTCTCTCTAATATGCCAAGGCTCAGTGCTTAGCTCTTCTCCAGTTTCTACATCAATAAACTTTGTACGTTTATTAAAATCAAAATCAATTTCTTTTTTATCTAAAATATGAAAAACAATAACTTCTTGTTTTCTATGTCTAAAATGTTTTAATCCATTCATAATTGTTTTTGGATCATCCAACAAATCTGACACTAGAATAACTAATCCTCTTTTATTAATCCTTTCTGCCATCTCGTGAAGTACGGGCTCGATGAATGTGTCTTTCCCTTCTACAGTTTCGGATAATTGGTTGATTATAGTGTTAAGGTGACTTCTCCTTGATTTAGGAGGAATAAAACTATTTATTTTATCTGAAAATTGTATAAGACCAACTGCATCTTGTTGGTTAATCATTAAATATGCTATGGATGCTAAAAGTGAGTTAGCATAATTAATTTTTGAAACAGAGCCACTACTGTAAGACATTGATTTACTATTATCTATTATGATATGTGTTTTAAGATTTGTTTCTTCTTCATATCTTTTTATATATAAACGATCTGTTTTTCCAAATAATTTCCAATCAATATTTCTAACATCATCTCCAATGTCATATGATTTATGTTCTGCAAATTCTACTGAAAACCCATGATAGGGACTACGGTGTTTGCCAATAATATACCCTTCAACAATTAAGCGTGCTCTAAGGGCAAGAGAGCTAAGTGAAGTTACAATTTCAGGCTTTAAGTATTTTCGCTTGTCGAGATTTTCTGACATTACTCAGGAATACTGATAAGTAGCTTTTCGAGGATATCCTCGATTTTTAATCCTTCTGCTTCTGCATTAAAATTAGGGAGAACTCGATGCCTTAAAATTGGTGCTACTAAAGACTGAACATCTTTTATATCTGGTGTAGGTCGGCCGTCTAATATTGCTTTTGCTTTTGCTGCAAGAACAAGAAATTGAGAAGCTCTAGGCCCAGCTCCCCAATCAACTGATTCTTTTATAAAGTCTAATGATGAGGATGAAGGTCGCGTTGCGGAAACAACTTTGACAGCGTAGTTCAAAACATTATCTGAAATAGGAACTCGCTTAACTAAATTTTGATATTCAATTATCTCACTTTGATTCATAACGGAGTTAGTTTTTTCTTTTTCTTCAGTAGTTGTTTTTCTTACAATAGAAATCTCATCTTTAGTCGACGGATAGTCAATCTTCAAATTAAACATAAACCTATCTAGTTGAGCTTCAGGCAAAGGGTATGTTCCTTCCTGTTCAATCGGATTTTGGGTGGCAAGTACAAAGAAAGGTTTTTCAAGGTCGTAGCTCTTTCCTCCTGCTGTAACTTTATGTTCTTGCATGGCTTCTAGCAAAGCAGCTTGAGTTTTAGGCGGAGTTCTGTTGATTTCATCTGCAAGTACAATATTTGCAAATATTGGACCTTTATAAAAACGAAAAGATCTTTGACCCGTTTCTTGATCTATATCAATTAATTCAGTGCCGGTAATATCGCTAGGCATTAGGTCCGGTGTAAATTGGATTCTTTTAAAAGAAAGATCTAAGACTTCAGATAAAGTTTTTATAATTAATGTTTTAGCCAGTCCAGGAACACCAACTAACAATGAATGTCCTCTTGCTAATATTGAAATAAGCATTAAATCTAAGATATCTTTTTGCCCAACTATAGTTTTACCGGTTTCTTTGAAAAAAAGATGTTTTGTTTCTGTCAATCTTTCAAGTATTTCTAAGTCTTTATTTATTTGATTCATATCGCTTTGTTTAATTTTTAATATGTGATATAAAAATTAAGTATCGTATGGAGTCCTCGAAAGGAAGAAAAATAAATTAATTTTTAAATACTTTATCATTTGAGATTTAGAAGTCTATGTTCAAATTCAAACATATGACAAACGTATTTCAAAAACCAATAATTGGTCAATCACTTGAAGAACTGGAAGAATTATTAATTTCTTTAAATGAAAAAAAATTTAGAGGACGACAAATTTTTGATTGGGTATATAGAAAAAAAGTGTACGATTTTTCAAAAATGTCTGATCTTCCGATAACATTACGTGAAAAACTTGATTCAATTAAATTTCATCCTTTAAAAATAGTAAAAGGTGATGAAAGTGGTTCAAAAAAGACTCAAAAATTTCTTTTTCAGTTAAGTACTGGTGAAAAAATTGAATCTGTTCTAATGGAAGAGGGTAATAGAACAACAATTTGCCTATCAACTCAAGTTGGTTGTGCTGTGAACTGTGACTTTTGTGCAACAGCAAAAATGGGATTTATAAAAAATTTATCAACAGGTGAGATCCTTGATCAATTCATTCAGCTAAAAAAGATAAGCGGAAAGATAATCACAAATGTGGTTTTTATGGGGATGGGCGAACCCTTTCTTAATTATACGAGTACAATCGAAACCGCTGCACTTCTCCACCATTCAAAAGGAATTAATATGGCTGCGTGGAGAATTACTATTTCAACTTCAGGAATTATCAACAAAATTAATCAATACACAATTGAAAAACAGCCATATAAGCTGGCTATCAGTTTGAATGCAACATCTCAAACTCAACGTTTGATCACAATGCCGATAACAAAAAATCAACATTTTTCAAAATTACTTAAAGTCGCTAAAAATTATGCATATCATTCAAGGGAAAAAGTAACATTTGAATATGTTCTTTTAAAAGGGATTAATGACCAAACAAGCGATGGTCGAGAGTTAGTTAAAATTTTAAATACAACTAATTGTAAACTGAATATAATTCCATATAATGAAATTGATGGGGTGTATAAACGACCAAATGATGATACTATAAATAAATTTTTAGGGAGTTTGAATAATGCATTATTCCCTGTAACAATACGGTGGAGTAAGGGGCAAGACATTGACGCTGGATGTGGGCAATTAGCGACTGGTTTAAAAAATAATTAATGAGTCAATTAGATGAAGCAACCAAGTTTATCCAATCATCTATGCTTTTTACTGGGAAAACCGCAATAATTTTAGGCTCAGGTTTAGGCCATATTTGCGAAAACCTGATAAACAAAAACACTCTTTCTTATGAGAAAATTCCTCATTATCCTATTTCGACAGTAGAAGGTCACGCGGGCGAATTAGTATCAGGGAACCTTGGAGGTGAGAATGTGTTAATCTCTAATGGGAGATTCCACCAATATGAAGGGTTTTCAGAAAATGATATTATGTTTCCTTTTAAAATATTTAAGAACTTGGGAATAAAAAATATAATAACTACAAATTCATCTGGAAGCTTAAATAAAAGATTTCCACCGGGGACCCTTATGGCTATTGATGAGCATATTGATTGTTCTTTTCAAGGTAATTATAAAGACCCTAAAAGAGTAAATGGAAATCAATATCACTCAGAATATTTATTAAAACTAGCAAGAGAAGTCTCTAAAACACTTGATATAAAATTAGAAAAAGGAACATACTGTTGGACGCTTGGTCCTATGTATGAAACACCAGCAGAAATTTCTTACTTTAAAACTTTAGGTGGTAATGCGGTTGGAATGAGTGGAGTTCCTGAAATTAAAATATGTAATAAATTAAAAATGGAAATGTTAATTATTTCAAACTTAACAAATTATGCAGCTGGAATCTCAGATCAAATATTAACACATGAAGATGTAATATTGAATGCAAACTCCAATAAAGAAAGTTTATCACAATTATTATTGGGAATAATAAAGAGAATATGATATGAATATACGTAGTGAAATAAGAGATATAGAAAGTTTGATTATAGATTGGAGAAGGGACTTTCACCAAAACCCAGAGTTAAGTTTTAAAGAATTTCAAACTGGACAAAAAATAGCAGATGAACTAACAAAAATGGGATTAGAACCAAAATTAAAAATAGGAAAGACAGGATTAATTGCAGATTTAAAATTTGGCGATGGACCAATGATTGCCCTGCGAGCTGATATGGATGCTCTTCCAATACAAGAAACTAGTGGGTTAAGTTTCTCTTCAAAAAATGAAGGAGTAATGCATGCCTGTGGACATGATGGGCATATGGCAATGCTTCTAGCTGCGGCAAAGGCTTTAACTCTAAATAAAAAAAAGTATAAAAAAGGTTCAGTTAGATTTATTTTTCAACCAGCGGAAGAGGGGCTTGGTGGAGCTAAATTTATGATTGATGATGGTGCACTAGATGGCGTTGATGAGATCTATGGTATACATGTTTGGAATTATCAACCTGTTGGAGAAGTCGGGGTAAAAGAAGGTCCCGTAATGGCGGCAGCTGATAAATTTGATATTAGAATAAAAGGAATCGGTGGACATGGTGCAGCTCCACAGGGAACTGTAGATTCTATAGTTATTGCATCGTATCTAATTCAGGCACTTCAGACTATTGTCAGTAGAAACACAAACCCTCTTGAAAGTACTGTTCTAACAATAGGGCAAATTAATGGTGGGTATAATTTTAATATTATAGCTGATGAAGTGACTCTTACTGGTACAGCTCGAGCGTATACAGAAAAAAATAGAAACTTAATTAAAGATAGAATGAAAGAAGTAATTGAAGGGGTAGGAAAAAGTTTTAACACTGAAATAGATTTTAATTATTTTGATGGATATCCCCCTACAGTTAATCATAAAAAACAATCTGAAAATGTCTTAGAAGCGGCGACTAAAGTTGTTGGTGACAAAGCTGGAGATCCATATTTATCTATGGGAGGTGAAGATTTTTCATATTATTTACAGAAAATACCTGGATGCTTTTTCTTTGTTGGCTCTGCTCCAAATAAACGTCTGTTATTTGAAACTCCGCATCACTGCTCTCATTTTGATATGGACGAGCAAGCTTTATTAATAGGGCCTTCTATTTATTTAAATTTGATAGATTATCTATTTAAAGATTAATATCCGATTGCAGATGTCTCACCTCTGCTATCACCACCGCCATAATATCCATCATTGGTTATCAATATTCCATTAGCCTCCCCAATATATCCACCACCACGATAATCAACAATCTTATGGCCACGATCTATTAAATTATTAGAAACATCTTTCACAAGTCCATTAGGCTCTATTTGTATAAGGTCTGGAAGCCATTGAGAGTGAAATCTTGCCGCGGTTACCGCCTCTTTAATATCCATATTATGATCTATTACATTTAATATAGATTGCATTGTAGTGGTAATAATTGTTGATCCCCCCGGAGATCCAATTACTATAAACGGGTTTCCATCCTTTAAAACTATGGTTGGTGTCATTGATGAAAGTGGTCTCTTTTCGGGTTGGATGGCATTTGCTTCATTGCCAACTAATCCAAATGCATTAGGTACGCCTGGTTTAGATGAGAAATCATCCATTTCATTATTTAAAAAGAAACCTGCTCCTTCAACAACATGCCCATTCCCATAGCTTAAATTTATAGTTGTTGTGACACTTACCGCATTACCCCATTGATCAACAACGGAATAATGAGTTGTCTCGGGGGACTCATATTGCTCTAATTCAGAAGCTGAGATATCACTACTTAAAGTTGCTTTCTTCATATCAATATTTTTAATTCTATCTTTAGCATATGTTTTTGATGTAAGCATTTTAACTGGCACTTTCCAAAAATCAGGATCTCCCATGTGGATTGCTCTATCTGCGTAAGCACGCCTTTCCACTTCAGTTAAAACATGAACATAGTCTGAAGAATTCCATCCTATAGAATCCAAGGGGTAGTGTTCAAGCATATTTAACATATTAATTAGTAATACTCCTCCAGAGCTAGGAGGGCCCATAGAAATTATTTTATAACCTCGATAAGTACCAGAGACCGTTTCACGGTATTCAGATGAATAGTTTTCTAAATCGGTTAGACTAATAATTCCATTACCTTTATTCATCTCTTTTACTATCAGTTCGGCAACGGTTCCAGAATAAAAACCTGCTCTCCCGTACTTTGAAATTCGTTTCAAAGTCTTTTCTAAATCTTTTTGTTTAAAAAGATCGCCTTTTTTCCATGGTTCACCATTCTTTCTTATAAAGATTTTTCGGGCAGCTTCATTTCTTTCAAAAAATTGTAGATACATATTAAACCGCTCAGCTTCAAAATAAGATAAATAAAAGCCTTTCCCAGCGAGTTTAATTGCCGGAGCAAGAACTTGCTGTAACGAAATATTTCCTGATCCGTGATCTTCCAATACTTTTATAAGACCATCAACAGTTCCAGGTACTCCACTACTAGCTCTTGAATAAAGTGACATTCCGTTTATGACATCACCGTCCTCGTTTAAAAACATATTTCTTTGTGATGTTCTTGGAGCTTTTTCTCTATGGTCAAGACTAAATGATTTCCCATTGTTCATTACTCCAACTAAAAAACCACCACCACCCAGGTTTCCGTTACTTGAGGATGTTACGGCAAGAGCAAAGCCAACTGCAACAGCTGCATCAATTGCATTTCCACCTTTCTTAAGTATCTCAACGCCTGCTTGAGATGCTTGTCTGCTTGTTGAGACAATCATTCCATTCTCTCCATAAACAGGATCATCGCTAGCAGCAAAAATTGAAATTAAAGAAAAAGTTAAAATAATTATGAGTTTCACAAAGATCATCTTTTAAATATTATCCTTTAGCACGTTTAATATTTGTTCGCTTGAAACGCGTTCTTGTTTTTGAGTATCTCGATGCCTAATAGTTACGGTATCATCCTCTAAAGACTGATGATCAACCGTTATCCCAAATGGAGTACCCGCTTCATCTTGTCTATAATATCTTTTCCCGATCGATCCTTGCTGGTCATAAATAACTCTATAAAGAGGTTTCAATTGATCAACTATCTTTCTAGCTTTTTCAGGAAGTCCATCCTTTTTAACTAATGGACAAATCACAGCTTTTACAGGAGCAATTCGAGGGTCTATTTTCATAACAATTCTGTTATTTTCACTGTCTTCCCAGTAAGCATCAGATAGAACTGTTAAAAGCATACGATTGAGTCCAGCTGATGTCTCAATTATATAAGGTAAAAACTTGTCATTATTTGGTTGATCAAAGTATAAAAGGTTTTTACCTGAAAATTCTTGATGCCTGCGTAAGTCAAAATCTGTTCGATTATGAATCCCTTCGATCTCAGACCATCCAAATGGAAATTCATATTCAATATCCCAAGCTTCTTTTGCATAATGAGCGAGTTCTTCATTTTTATGCTCATGAAAGCGCAATTTTGATTTCGAAACCCCAAGTTTTTGATGGTAGAATTTTAATCGTTTATTTTTCCAATCTATTAATGAATCATCATCTTTTCCAGGTTTTACAAAATATTGCATCTCCATTTGTTCAAATTCTCTAGTTCTAAAAATAAAGTTTCTTGCTATAATCTCATTTCTAAAAGCTTTACCAATCTGAGCAATACCAAAAGGGACTTTCATCCTCATTGCTCCTTGCACTAATTGATAATTAACATAGATCCCTTGAGCTGTTTCAGGTCTTAAAAAAGCCTCTGTGCCGCTTTCTTCAACTGGACCAACACTCGTTTTAAACATTAAGTTGAATTGTCTCGGATCAGTAAGCTCACCAGTCGTCCCACACTTTGGACATTTTACTTCTTTCCAAATTAATTTCTGATACTCTTTAGAAAATTCATCTGCTCGAAATCGAGATTTACATTGTTTACAATCTACTAGAGGATCATTAAAAGCACCAATATGTCCAGAAGCTTCCCAAATTTTAGGGTGCATCAAGATACCACTATCTAAGCCAACAATATTCTCATGTACTTGGGTCATTTCTTTCCACCATAATTGAGAAATATTATTTTTAAGCTCAACTCCAAGAGGGCCATAGTCATAAACTGCAGAAAACCCTCCATATATATCAGAACTTTGGAATACAAAACCTCTTCTTTTACAAAGAGAAACAATTTTTTCAATAGTTTTATTCATTTTACCTTTATAGTATTTTTATTTTTTCTTAGCAGTTTTTTTCTTAGCAGTTTTTTTCTTGGTAGTTTTTTTCTTGGTAGTTTTTTTCTTGGTAGGTGTGAGCCTTTTTTGATTGATTAACTCAACTGCCTGTTCTAGCGTAATATTATCAGGTGAGAGATCTCCTTTTAAAGAAACATTTACTTTCCCATCACTTATGTAAGGACCATAACGACCATCCTTAACGCTAATTGTTTCTCCTGTCTCGGGGTGCTCTCCAACAGTTTTTAAATCGGCACTTTTTTTATTTCTATTTGCTAATAGTTCAACAGATTTTTCTAAACTTATGTCAAGAGGTGTATCTGGACCTTTAATAGTAGCATTTTGTTTACCGCACCTAAGATATGCTCCATATCGTCCATAATCAGCTGTGATTGAATCATTTGTTTCAGGATGGATTCCGACTGTTCTGGGTAAACTTAATAGTCTCAAGGCATATTCAAGATTAACATCCGATAATGGATAGTTTTTTGGAACACCTTTTCTCTTTGTTGTTTCTCCTAATTGAACATAATGACCATAAGGCCCTTTTTTAATCCAAATAGAATCACCTGACTCGGGGTCTGGACCTAGAGGTTCATCTTCTATTGCCTCTTGACTAAAAAGGTCTTCAATAACTTCTAAGGTCAAATCACCTAAGTAAATTTCTTCAGGGATTGATCTAGTATCCTCATCTCTACGAAGATATGGTCCAAATTTCCCAATACGACCTTCTGTTGTTTCAGATATTTGATCTGGTAATGAAATGGTACATGCTTTTGGAATATCAACTTTTTCATCTAGCATTTTTTCTAAGCCTTTAAACTCTCCTCCTCCATGATAAAAATTTGTTATGAAGGGTTTTGAAGAACCCTCGCCTCTGGAAATTTCATCAAGAGAGTTTTCCATATTTGCTGTAAACTTTTTATTTACAAGATTAGTGAAATGCTGTTCTAATAATTGGGTTACAGCCAGTCCTAAAAATGTGGGAATTAATTTTCCACTCTTACGGTCAACATATCCTCTTTTGACTATTGTTCCCATTATTGACGCGAATGTAGAAGGGCGGCCAATACCATTTTCTTCTAGTGACTTAACGAGGGATGCTTCAGTATACCTAGCTGGCGGTTTAGTATTATGTTCCTCTGAATGTAGGGACGTACAATTCAATTCTTCTCCTTTCTTCATTGGAGGAAGAACTCTTTCTTTATTTTCCAAATCTTTTTCAGGATTATCTCGACCCTCGACATATGCCCTCATATAACCAGGGAATAAGATGACTTGCCCATTTGCTCTAAATTCTGACTTTTGATTAATTATGGTTATTGAAGTTTGCATAAGTCTTGCTGATTTCATTTGACTCGCAATTGTTCTTTTCCATATTAAATCATAAAGCTTTGCAGCATCGGTTCCAAGCATACTTTTAACCTCTTCAACACTGCGAAAATCACGATTTGCAGGTCTAATTGCTTCATGCGCTTCTTGGGCATTCTTCACCTTTGTGCTATAAGATCGATATTTTTCAGGCAGGTATTCATTGCCGTATAAATTTTCAATAACTTTTCGAGCGCCTTTTAATGCTTCTTCTGATAAATTTGTTGAGTCCGTACGCATGTATGTAATAAAACCATTTTCGTAAAGTTTCTGTGCAGTACTCATAGTTTGGCGTGCGGAACTTCTGAGCTTCCTTGATGCTTCTTGTTGTAATGTACTTGTGGTAAAAGGAGGTTTAGGGTTTGAGGACCGTGGTTTTTCATTAACTTCCCTAACAGTCCAACTACCTGTTCTCAATTCTTTAGATAATTCATCGGCTTGAGATTCTGATAAAAGAAGAGAGGACTTATTTTTTAGCTCTCCAGTTATTGAATCAAAATCACTACTACCCGCAATTTTAGCACCATCTAACCGGACAAGCGTTGCATCAAAATTAAGGTTGTTTTTTTCAAATTTAGCTTTCAAGTCATAGAAATTACTTTTTAAAAATTTTGCTCTAATTCGATCTCGGTCAACTACTATTTTTACTGCTGCTGATTGTACTCGGCCAGCGGAAAGAGTAGTTTTAACAAACTTCATATTGCTCTGCAGAGTTGCCCATAAAACAGGAGAGACTTTATAACCAACTAGTCTATCTATAACCCTACGTGCGGTTTGTGCCTGGACCAAATCAGTGTCTATTCCTCTGATGTTTTCGATGCCTTCTTGAATTCCTTCTTTAGTGATTTCTGTAAACTGAACTCTCTCCATTTTTTCTTCAGGAACTTCAGTTGCTAGGTGTGCAGCAATTGCTTCTCCTTCCCGATCAGGGTCTGTCGCTATTAAAACACGAGGTGCTTTTTTAGATTTTTTTCTTAACTCTGAAATAAATTTTTTCTTATCCGGTAGCACAGAGAGTTTTATTTCAAAATCATTCTCAACATCGATTCCTAATTCATTACTTGGCAAGTCCTTTACATGACCAACACAAGAAATAACATCATACTCTTCATTTAAGTATTTTTGAATTGTTTTTACTTTTGTTGGTGATTCAACAATTAGTATTGACTTTTGACTCATGTTATTTTTTCCTAATATTTTTTAATATAAATTTTTTTAATATCAAATAATTACGTTTTTGAGTAATTCGATCACTTCAGACTTAGAAAGAGTCTTTTGATTCCCTTTATCAAGGTCTTTCACTATGAAAGTTTCACTTTCTAGTTCTTCTTCCCCAATAATAATAATATACTTTGATTTTAATTTATTAGCATCTCGCATTTGGGATTTTAGACTTCTGCGAAGAGTATCTGAGGTAACTCGCAGTCCAAGGTTACGAAGTTCATTAGATATAGAAAGAGATTTTTGTAGGCCATCTTCTAAAATGCAAGCTACATAAATATCTATATGAGAATTATTATATTCATCTTTCATTGCGATCAAAAATCTTTCCATTCCAGCAGCAAACCCGATTCCAGGAGTTTCTTTACCACCTAAATCTTTAATAAGATTATCATATCTTCCCCCGCCAAGAATAGCATTTTGTGCTCCTAAACTGGAGGAAGTGAATTCAAAAACCGTTCTAGAGTAGTAATCAAGTCCCCGAACAAGTTTAGAATTAATCGAAAACGGAATTCTTAGAGTTTGTAAAAGTTCTTTAACTTTTTCAAAGTGTTTTTTATCGTCTTTAGTATAATATTTTGATATTTTTGGAGCATCATTTAATATAATCTGTTCTTTATCAGATTTTGTATCTAAAAGTCGTAATACATTTTCAGAAAAACGTTTTTGACTAGTTTCAGAGAATTCCTTTAAGTAAGGACGAACAAAGTTTTTCAAAGCATCTCTGTAACCTTCTCTGCACTCTTTTGAACCAATGCTATTTAATTGTAAAGATGTCGATCCGCTTAACTGACACTTTAAAATTATAGTCCAAGCTATAGAAATAATTTCAGCATCCATTTCAGGGAATTCCGAACCAAGTGCTTCTACACCAAATTGATGGAATTGCCGCTGCCGACCTTTTTGAGGTCTTTCGCGACGAAATAAAGGGCCTAAGTAATATAGTTTATTTAATGGAGATATTGCTTTTAAGTTATTTTGAATGAATGATCTTGCAATAGAAGCGGTTAACTCAGGACGTAGAGTTAGGCTTGTTCCATCTCGGTCATCCCAACTATACATTTCCTTTGAAACAATGTCTGAATCCGAACCTACAGAACGTGAAAAAAGCTTTGTCTGTTCAAAAATGGGTGTTCTGATCTCTTCAAAACCAAAAAGCTCAGAGCTTTTTCTTACAATGTTTTCTAGACTTTGCCATTTTTTTGTTTCGGCTGGTAAGATATCATGAGTTCCTTTTATATTTCTGATAATATTCATTCAGTTCTATCTCCAATAATTTGAAAAGTCAATTCAGAGGCTATTTTAAAATGGCTTTTCGGAACAAAAATTCGTACTGTTTGGCCTGCAAGGTTTGCACCCTCAATATTAAAAGTTGAAGATGCCCAGTCCATTTTAAAGTAATAAGGAACATTATTTTCATCTAAAATTTCAGCAGCCATATCAGCATATATTTTACCACTAAAAACAGGTAGAGATTCCCAATCCATATGAGGAATTGGTAAATCTAATAAGCATGCGTCAACTAATTTCATATCACAATCACCACATTCTTTTATGTGACTTAAATATTCAGCATAGCAATTAGTACAAATCATATTTCATGTTATTCTCTAAGTGAATTTCCGTAATTGAAATAAATAGTACAATTAAAGAATTCAAATTCCCGCACCAGAGTAAACCCCACCTTTTTTTTCTAATTTTAAATCCTTCAATGTGGGTGATTTGACATTTATTTTAAAGTTAATTCCTTGTCCTATACCGTTTGGCGTCCAGTTAAGAGAAAGCTCCCAACAATGTAAATCACGGTATACCGAAAAAGAATGGTTTACTAGATCTCTTTGGATTAAGTCAAATCGTGCACGATATGAAACTTTCCAATTATTTGTTATGTTTATAATGGAATTAGAATTTGCCCAGAATGTTTTTGAGGTTTTATTCGGGTTTAATGCATTTAAAGAATAGCTTAAACTTATATTTGTACTCCACAACTGATTATTATTTATAGAACTTTGTATATTCCTTGGGACAGTATTTAAGTGGGATTCTTCTTCTAAATCATTTTCTGTGGTAGTTGTATCATTGATCATATCATCTACGAGTTCACTCTCTTCCCATTTTTTGCCTTTTATTCTAAAACTAGTTGATAATCGAGTATTTATCAAACGTGGTGATACTCTTCCAGAGGAATTTTTATTTAAAGAAGGAAGACGTTTATTCTTTTTAACATCGAAATCATACAGATCATGAGTCATGCTGAGATCTACGTTTAACTTTCCAAGAATTTTTGATCGGACACTAGATCTTATATTTGAAAACTTTTGAGATTCCGCCGCAAAATTGTAACCAGAATTTATGCGCCAGTTTAATAAATCAACTTTTTTTTCTTCTTCTGCTTTCAAAACTTTTGCTTGAAAAATATTATTTATCCCAAATGTCATTGATTTTTGTTCAGACTTAGGTGTGTTTCCCGCAATCGTACCTGAAAATCTATCAAATATTTTCGCTTCATTGTTTTCAATAGATCTTCTTCTAACATATCTTAAATCTTTACCAAGAAAGTCTTCTGAGAAATCGGGTGTCCATGAGTATCCAATGGTAGGAGACATCACATGTCTTATAGATTTAATAGGACCGAAAGGAATAGGGACGAGACCATATATTTGAGTACTACTATTCAGTGAAAAAGACCCTGTTGTTCTGGTTGCAAACCCATTATTTTCTATTTTGTCAAATACATTTAAAGAATCATTCCAAATTCCATCGTACGTTTTATTTACCCATGCCGATTTGAGGCTGAGACGAGGATTGATTGAAATATACTTAAAAAGTTTTTGAGGAGCATTAATCGAGGTAGTATGAATCCAGCCATTATTTTCATCGTTTATTTTATTTTCTGATAGATTATCATTTTTCCAAGAAAACACATTACTATCAATTTCAACTGACTCAAAGTAAATGCGTTCAATGTTTGTGTAGTTAAGGCCATAATTCCAAGTAATTGTATTAAACCATTTTTTGTCTATTGCAGTTGTAGAAAACAAATTGCTTTGCCCATGCCTGAAAGAAAATTTTGGAAATGTTTGGTTCTTGCTATTTATCTGTGTTCCCTTCCGATTGGGTTTTATATAATATTTACTATTATCATCAATTTTATCTTTTATCAATAAATCTTGGTTTGAGTAATAGCTAAAGCTTACAGAATTTTTTGATTCAGGCCATCTTTTTGAATAAGAAATATTTGAAATAGCCTTTTGATCCATTCTTTCTGATTCTGTTAATCCATATTTTTTGTTATAGTCCCCACTTGTAGAGTAAGTGATATTCGCATTTAAGGATTGATCGTTCCTCATTTCTTGTTTATGGTTCCATCGAACTGTAGTACTTGTTTTTTTATCACCAAAAATATCTGCAATATTTTTGGTGCCACTTAAGAACTGCCTATTGAAAAAATTTAAACTACCATTAAATTTATATCTTAGTTTATATTGAGTGTTTACATTAAAAGTATATCCTTGTTTATCTGCAAAACCCATAGTCAATTTTGAATCCCAGTAATCACTTGGAGCCCAATAAAACCCCAATCCTTGTATATATTGTCCTCGATTCTTATTATCTCCGTATGATGGCATTATCCATCCAGAATGTCTTTGACCTCCTTTATGTGGAAAAATTCCAAAAGGGATTCCTAAAACCGGTATTTGGGATATGTGTAAAATTATTGGGCGAGCTACAACAATATCATTTTGAATAATCTTCATATTCTTAGATTCGAAATGAAAATGAGCTGTATCTAGATTACAAGTAGTATAAGTAGAGTTTTCTATGAAGGCTGTTTTGGAAGATTCATTTTGTATTCTATTACCCGTGTAATATCCATCATCTGCTTTAGTAGACCCTTTTTTTATTCTTCCTTTTTTAGTTTTTAAATTATAAGTCATCTGACTTCCTGACATTGGATCTTTATTCTTCTCTTTTATGATTGGAAATAAAATAGGTTCATTTTTGATATTATTATTTGAATTAGGGTATGCACTAAGAATATCATTTTCCCAATTAATATTAATATATCCGGATTCTAAAGTAGTGTTTTCATGATGAATACTTGAGTTACCATAAAGATCTGTTTTTTTATTTTTGAATAAATATTTCATCATATCTGCAGAATATTTCACAGGGAGACTAATTTTATTTGTGGCCGGATCGGGTAAATATGTTCCCTCCGCTCCTCCAACTACTATAATAGAATTTAATTTGTTATCAGAAAAACCTATAATAATAGTATCCCCGGAAACACTATTATTCCCTTTATACAGTGAATCCTCAAAAACGTTATAAAAAGTTTTTGACATTCCATAGATTAGTAATGAATCAAGAATTCCATCTGAGAAGGAACCAAATAGTTCTTTGCCTTCCATTTTATCATTGAAAAAAGTTTCTTTCATTTCTTTTGATGAGTCTGATTCAATTGTGGTGAACCCTTTTTTCTGTGTTTTCGCAATAGCATTCGAAGGTATGTATATATTTTTCAATGTATTTTTATAATATTCCAATTTAATCTCATCACCGATGAGGACTCTATCGTTGTCAAAAATTTTTGGATTTTTATTTAAATAAGTATTCTGATCAATTCCACTATATTTAGCTGTCCCAGATGTTGCTGTTACAACTGAATCTTTTATAATTACATTGCCAAAAGCCGTGTATGATATTTCTCCAAGGTTAGGATAGTTTTTGTATATTATTTTTTCAGCAGTCAAAACTTGACCATTTTGAATAAGAGTGACGTTTCCTGAGGCAATTCCACTATCTTGAGTTGTGAAAAGAGTTATTGAGTCTGCTTTTAAGTCATATTCTGGTGTCCATGCGTGAGACCTTCCAATCCCTAAAAGTTGGTTTTTAATGGAATAAAATTTTAATGTATCGGCAGTAAAAGAGAGATCTTCTTTTGTTGAGGAGACTTCATCGTGAAGTATGACAATTCCAAGTTTTTCAATATGTTGACCTTGTTGACAATTAAGAATGAGGTCTCCTTTAGTGAAAATTACATCACCAGAGATCATTTTTATATTTTCTCCTTTTAATTTTTTACTTTCTAAGATATCAGCTTGTTTAAGAAATAATCGATCATCTGAAAATAAGTAGTTCAGAAAAAAGAAAAACAATAATCCTCTAAATATATTATTCGAAAAAGTGTAATTCACGTACGTATTAATATTTGAGTAAAAAACATAGTAAGCTAAATTTACATCCCTTTTTAATTATACAAGGAAGGAACATAAAATGAGATTTTCACAATTTAAAATAATACCAATCATAATCTTTCTAGGATTATGTTGTACAAATAAAAGGAGTATGAACATAATGAGCAATGAACTGTTAATCGAAGATATTATTGTAGGAGAAGGAGATGAAGCAAATGATTTTAATAAAGTTGTTGTTAATTATACGGGTTCACTTACGGATGGTTCCGTTTTTGATTCATCTTTAAACCCAGGGAGAGAGCCATTCACCTTTACTTTAGGAGCTGGATCAGTTATTAAAGGTTGGGATTTAGGAGTTAAAGGTATGAAGGTTGGAGGTAAAAGAAAATTAACCATACCTCCTGAATTAGGATATGGGGAAAATGGAGCAGGTTCTGTGATTCCCCCTGGAGCAACTTTGATATTTGAAGTTGACTTATTAGAAGTAGAATCATATTAAAAAACAAGGATGGTTTTTTTAATTTTTTTAATTTTTTAATTAATTGGAACTTATAAAAATTTCAATAATAAAAATTATTTTAATAGAAAAAAATTGGTATAAGTAGTGCATTAAAATTTTTGAAATAAATATTTTTTTATGTGCTATTTATATCAATCATAATAATTCATATTTTTGAAAAAAAATGTAATTTTTTTTATTTAATTTCATTAAAAAATAACACTTAATTAGGTTTTATATATTTTGTACTTTTTTTTTGATTTATGTATTTTATCTAAGATTTATTATGACAAATTAAAATCTTTTTTTAATGGATTTAGTATTTATACAACTATGAATTTATTTATAATTTGTAAATCAAAAAAAACAAACTCTAGAGATATTAATTGTAAAAATATTTTTGATTTTTAAAAAATAAAAATTGATCAGAAAAAATATTTTTTTAAAAGATTTTAATAATATACTTTTTTAAAGTATAAAATAAAAAAAAATGAGTTATTTGTAATTATTTGATACACTATAAATACATCTTAAACATATATTTTTTTTAAGAAAATTTTTAAAAAATATAATAACTGGATTATGTTTTCTATTATAATATTTTATGTTTTCAATTAATTTATTTTTAATATAATTATAATAAATAAATAATGAGAATCATCTTAATAACTAAAATTAAAAATCTCCAATTCCATTAAAATTTAAATTGACCTTACATTGACATATTTATTCGAAACAAACATATAAAATTAAATTTTATGTTTTTTTCAAAAAAAATTACATTGACAATAAATTACTTTAATTCAAAATTTAATTTTTTACTTAAATAGATATAGATTGTTTAAAATAGGGACTCTCGACTCTTTTCTTTAAAGGTCATACTCTGTATCCACATTTTAAAATAACGATGTATTTAGATGTGTTCTGAGGATTTATTTTTTTATTTTGATCTCTACTATTTCTACTAAAAGTAAATACGGTTAAACATTTTCTCTGTTTTACCTAATAAATTTTTATTTTTTTAGTAGAATTATAGTTTATTTGAATCATTTTTATGAAAATAAATCTGATTATAATGAAAAAATAACATATATAAATCATCATTATTTAATATTAATATTTAATCTTAATGATTGATTACATTGTATATTATTTTAGGTATGTTTAAACGAAGTTTTGTAAAAAAAAATGAAAATATTACAATTGAGAAATCAATTTTATATGTAGTGATATAGTGTTTCTTTTTGGATCCATTATTTGATAAAAAAAGTGGTTATAAACTTCATATATATATATTAATTAGTTCGAGATCTTAATCTCCAACTTTCTTTGATATTTAAATAATACCTTAATAATTTTTTCTATAAAAATTTAAATATCATCTATTTTATCTCGCAAAATGAAATAGATGATTTATATAATATATAGCACACATATTTATATTGTATTTTTATTTAAAATTTTTATTTATTAAAAAGTTTTTTATATTACTTTATAAGTAAAAATATATACATAATAGGTGCTATTTATATTAAAATAACCCAAAAACAATATCCCAAGAATAATTATTTTATAAAATATATTAAATATTTTGAGGTTTTTAATAACTTTATTTTTTTATATATAGCACATTATAAATATTTATTTTATTAAAAATATAATGTATAGTATGTATAATTATTCTACAATTAAACTGAATAATATTTTACATAACTATAAAATTTATATTTTCATATCAGTTCAAAAATTATCATATGAATTAAAATTTAGATAAATATTTTTTATAAATAACAACTTTATCTATTACTTAAAAATAATTTTATTTATTTTAAAATTTGTCATAAAATTTTTAAATAAAAATAAATAATAAAAATTTATACTAATTACACTGAACGAAATAAATAAATTTTGGTTAATAAAATTAAAGTTAAATCACCAAAAAGTACCTAATATCGTTATTAATTGATATTTATTAATTATTATTTTTTTGAAATTTTAAATCTATTTATTAAAATTATTTGTGCTATTATTTTTATTTGAATTTTTTCCATGTTTAAATCAATAACATTAATCATAGGTTATAAATTAAAAGTAGTACTCAATGTATTTTTAAATAGTCAGTTTTTTAGTTTAATAAATTTCACCTTATAATAATTATTATTTTATTATATCTCAAATTTAATTTATTTTAAAATATACATTTTTAAATAAATAATAAATTAATAGGAGCTAATTAAGGATTTATCATGTATTTAGTAATTAACAAACAAGAAATAAATTTTAAAGATGTTGATCCAAATCTGTTGTATAAAAGGTTATGTAAAAGTTCTTATAGAATAGACAACATAGGAAAAGAATTTCAACATAGTATATTCTATTTAAACGATCATTTAAATGAAGTTGGAAAACACTTATCTTCTGATTCGAATCAAAAAAGTCGTTGTCTAAATTTTGATATTGAAAGAACTAGGAGGATACAGAAAATAATTTCTAAAAATATACCGGATAAAATTCAAAAAATAATTATTGAAAAAGAAACCATAACAAAACAATCTTTTAGGTTAACCACCGATCAAATCAAAAAATCTGAACAGAAACTTTTTGATAGGTTAAAAAAACATAAATCAGAATTAAGAGATTATAAAAGTGAATTGAAAATAAAAAAAAAGTACATATATAAATTCTATTCATCCATGATACCATCTTTATATATTATAAAGAGGCCTGATTATGGTATTATTCAATGTAAATGGAAATTTTTAGGAATTACTCAAAAACAACTTCATGTTGGTACATATAAAAAAGTTGGTACACTAGACGATTCTAAACTTAAAGAGATTGCTATTAAAAAGATTAATATAAAATATTCTGGAACTTTTACTAATTTAACTCTAAGTTGGATTAAAAAAGAAAAAATTAAGTTAAATAAATGGTGTTCAGATATGAATTACAGAGAAAGTTAGACTTCTCTATAAAGAGATTTATATTGTTACTTCAATTAAATAGTTCTCAACTTTTTATTAAGCCTTTTCTTTGATAATTCTATAAAATTTGGGTTTAACTCATACCCTATAAATTTCCTCTTTAACTCAATAGCGACGGAACCTGTCGTTCCACTTCCGCAAAATGGATCCAGGACTGTATCATTTATTCGTGAGCTTGATTTTATGGGTAAGAAACAAATACTTTTCGGGTAGGGAGATATATGTTTAATATCCTCTAATCCATTTTTTTGACCAAAATTCCCTGAATATTTTGAACTCTGAAAAAAGTCTAAGGGAACTTTCCCACGTTTATTTTGAAACATTGGTGAATGCCTCTGAAATTGACCAGATATACTGTGGTGTCTTGGACTTTTAACATCAATATTATTCGGATCTTTGTAAGGGATTCGGATTGAATCAACATCAAAATAATAATCTTGTCTTTTTTTGGTAAAGAAGAAAATAAATTCGTTAGAGGTTCCTAGTCTCGTCTTTACAGATTCTGGTTTTGGATTTGTCTTGTTCCAAATTATAGTGTTTCGTTGAATCCATTTTTTTTTAACCATTTCAATCGCAAATCTGTGAGGAATATTTGATAAAGATCCATCAATATAAGAATCTCCAATAACAACCCAGCATGACCCTTCATCCGACAAAACTCTATAACATTCTTTGAAAACTTTCATTAAATTTTTTATATATTTGTCTATTGTACTTTCTAATCCTATTTGATCTTTTAATCCATAGTTTCTTAAAGAAAAATATGGAGGAGATGTTAGAATCATATCTACAGAATGATCATCTAATTCTGTCATATCCTTAGATGACTTATTATAGAGTTTGAAATAATGACTATTAACATTTATTGGTTTATTCAAAATATCAATATTATTGTTAATTTGATCATAATTCTTTTTTCTTTTTGCCTCTAGGTATGATTGGTTAATTGACAATTTTCCATCATCTATTAAATCGATCAACTTTGGTGATATACTGTCTATATACATTAACTTGTATACTTTATCTCCACTTATTCCAAGTTTTTCTGATATTTTTTTCCGAGAACTACTTCTGTTGATATCAACAGAAGTTAGATCACTTCTAAAACCTTGTTTGTTTTTATAATATTTAGAAAGTACAAATATTTCATTCAATATTTCTCTTGATGTCTTAATCCTTTGTGAATTATGAGAAATAATATGGAGAGGTTCATCGTTATTTTCTAATTCTTTTAAAATAACCTTTACTGTCTGAAATTTTAATTCTTTGATAGCCTCGAGTCTTCTATTACCACTAAGAACTTCATTTTTCTTATTTATAATTAAAGGTTCAAGTAATCCAACTTTTTTAATTGATTTTTTGAGACTTTCAATATCAGACAATCTATAAACTTCTGAATTAAATGGGTGATGTTTTAATTTTTCAACATTAATTTTCATTTTTTAATTTCTTCTACTTTTTTAATATGTATGATAATAATTTATATTTTAATTAAAAGCCAGATCAAAAAATATGATATATTATACAATCAAATTATAAGAATAAAAAAAATGATGTATTATCAGCCCTTTTAGGTAAGTGGTATACCAGTTCACTCGTAATGAACAATCATCAGTTCGATTCTGATAAAGGGCTCAAATCTCCAAAAAAATAATATTTAGCTTCTGCAATATAAATAATACTGTATATTGATTTTTGAAATGTTTCAATCTATTTTTTCGAAGGGTTGATAATACTTAGCCGTTCTCCATCCTCCATATATTTCACCTAAATAGACATAAAAACACAAGGATGTGAATATTGAAGTGGTAATTTTATTTTTATTATTTTTTGTTCCATAAGCTGTATAACTATATATAATGAAAGACCATAGTCCTGATATACCATCAAATTTTCTTCCAGCATAAAATCGACCAGAACCTGGAATAATTACTGAAATTAAAGCAGCTAAGTAAGGTGACTTTTTTGAAGGATTGATTGTTGAAATATTGACTGGATCAATTAATCTACCATCTTCCCCATTAAAAGGTCTTTTTTGTTGTAATTGGTAATGATAGGCTCTTGGATTACATCGAGTAATTCTTTCAGAAGCAACAGCTCCACCTTTAATTATACCATACTTCTTTATCGCATCGGTCCCATAGTTTGAACAACTAGGATAAAACTGACAATTAAATAAATTTGTATTATATGAAATTCTTTGCCATCCTGCAATAGGAAGAAGAGCTACTTTACTAAAGAAAGAGATATTCGGAGATTTTAAAATAGAGTCTGCAGGGTATCTCTCTTGAGAATACATAATTGATAGTAAAATAAAAAATATTAAACTGACTTTCATATACAAAATTAATGATAAAATATATAATCCTGAACCAGTTACTTTTTTAGATTTGGGGTATGATGGAATCCATTATAGATACAATCTTTTCTAATTCAATATACATTTTCATTTTTGGTACACTAGTATTATTTATTATTTACACAATAATAAAAAAGATTTTAAAGATGACTCTGTTTTTTGGATTTGTACTCTTGACTTATCTTCTTTATCTAAATTATGTAGGGAGTGAAATACCTAAGTCGGTTGATGATTTAAAAGAATCACTCTCAAAAAATGCCGAAAAAGTTAAAAGTATTGCCTCCAAATCTCTAGACGAAGCAAAATCAAAAACAACAACAATCATTGAGAAAAAAGTAGATGAGAAAGTTAATGATCTTTTTAAAGAATAGAACTAAATATCCCTCTGAATATTTTATAAAAAATAATACAGTAAATAAATGCAAGGGAAAGAAGAGACACTGGCGTAATTCTCAATTTTAATCGAGAATTACTATAATTTTTTTTTTCATTATACAATTCGATGAGACCATTTAAAGTTAATTTACTAAAGTATATAGAAATTATATATAGTCCGACCAATGTAATTTGATCTTTAGATGTTAAAGAAAGTAACCAGTCAGATAACTTCATATAATATTTTTTAACACATCTTTAAATTCAGAGAGAATCAAGGATGTTGCTCCCCAAATTTTTTCATTTTTTAAACTAAAATAAGGAATTTTAACCAATTCATCTCCTAAGAGTTTTTCCTCTGATTTTAAATTTTTATTGTTCAATAAATCGTTCAGTTTAACGTGAAATAATTTCGATACTTCTTGTTTGTTTATTTTCGTTTTAGGTTTTTTATTTAAAAATCCAACATAAGGTTGAACTTTAAAGTTAGAAACAGGAATATAAATTGATGATAACTCACCAATTATTTGAATCCTTTTTGATTGAATCCCGATTTCTTCATTTGTCTCTCTGAGGGCAGCATTCATTGGGTCTTCATCCTTTTCAATCACTCCTCCTGGAAATGAAATTTGTCCTTTATGATGTTCAACAGACCCTGACCTTTTTGTAAGGAAAAAATTCCAGTCTTTATTTACAGGAAATAAACAGATTAGAACAGAGGCATACCTTGTTAATACTGGTTCTCTATTTAAATCACTATTAAATCTAACTTTCATAATTTGGTGAGATTTTTTTCCAGGTAAGGTTTTATTTAATTGTTGTATTAAACTAAAAATAAATTTGTCAGTCATATCTCGAAAATTATTTAATTTTTAGTCAAAACGTTAGGAATTATACATGAAATACAAACATATAATTTGGGATTGGAATGGGACACTTTTAGATGATTGTATGATTTGCGTTGAATCTTTTAATAGAAGTTTATTAAATCATGGTCTATCAGAAATTAGTTATGAAGACTATAGGTCTATTTTTACTTTTCCTGTAATCAAATCCTATGAAAGATTAGGGTTCAATTTTGAGATGGAATCTTTTCAAAAAATTAGTGATGAGTATGTGAAATTTTATGAAAAGAATTTTAAAAATTTACTACTCCATGATCATGTTGAAGAGATTTTGAAATCAGTTAATCTATTAGGATCTTCACAATCAATTTTATCTGCAGGAAATCAAGGACTTTTAAATAATTGGCTTAAATCTCATGATATTTCACAATATTTTCTACATATTATTGGCGTTGAAAACCATTATGCAAATGGTAAAATTAAACAAGGTTTGAGGCTAAAAGAAAATCTAGAATTTAAAAATAATGAAATAGTATTGGTTGGTGATACAATTCATGATAGTGAAGTCGCTGAAGAAATGGGTGTTGATTGTATTCTCGTAGATCACGGACATGTAAATACACAGCGATTAATTAAAACTGGTAGGATTGTTCAATCCAGTATCCGAAGTGTTTTAGAATTAATTAATTAATTCAATGATGGAAAGAATATCATATAAATCGATAATTCCATTATGATCTAGGTCAGAAGATATAAATTCTTCTGGTCCAAGATCACTGAACCCTAAAATTGAATTAGAACAAATTAAAACATCTAAAAGAGAAACTAACCCGTCTCCATTTATATCACCAATATCATTTAAGACCGAATCTGATCCCAAAGCTACAACAGTAATTGAAGAAATATCTTCTTGTTGGTTTAAACCAGATATTAAAAGTTGAACTTCATACACTCCTGGAGTAATGCAATAATAATATGGATTAACAGGGTCTAAAATAGCTTGATTATTAAAATTCCAATATTTATTTCCAACAGCACCTTGAGATTCTTCTTGGAAATAAAAAATATTTGGAACAGTTATTATTGGATTATTTGATATAGGAATTGACCTTAACTCAGAAAAAGATCCGAGTGTGGAATTTTGTAAAGTTATTTGATCTCCCTCTTCAAAAACCTGTGATGAGTAAACCTTAATATAGTTATAATTATTTGGATACATTATTTCTATTGGGGTTGAGGAAAGGGATTGTATAGAATCCCACTCGATTAATCCTACATCATCAAACCATGAATAAGCAAAACCAGAATCAGGGACTGAACTATTCATTCTAATATTAACAAATTGAGTATTTGGAGGAATAGAAATATTCCCCCAATATTTTGTCCATGGTGTATCTCCATTTATTGAATCATTCATTGAAGTTGTCTCAATGGTACCGCCACTCCTATTCGTAGAACTCCTTACTTCAAGTGTTACCTCTTTACCATTTTTAGTTCTAACAAATCCATGTATTGTATGACTTAGATAATTATTGATTGGTATTTTTTGTTCTAAGTCAGTAATAATATTATCGGGTGAATCAGAACTTCTTTTATGTTGTACAGATGCAACGCCTCTTCTAGTGATTGAATCTTGAATTTCTTCATTTGGACTGTTCAAATTCCATAGTGAACTACCTTCATCTTCAAAGTTATTCATCCAAACTTTTTCTTTTCCTAACCTATAAAAGATGATGTTTGGATCACTATTAACAATACTTGATATACTACCTGATTTAGATATTGGTATAGGGTTTGACTCATAAAGTGATATTCCATTCAAATTAAAGGAGCCCATACTTTTCAGATCGGAATTATATGTGAGGATATTTTGTTGCATCGACAAAGTGTCAATTATGATTTTTGCTTGATGAGAATCAGTATCTACATGTAGATATGTATCTAGTTTTTTTGATTGATTAGCTACATAATGGAGAATATAATTTGCTAATTCACCGGATGCGGGTTTAGTTAAATAATCATCAATGTAAATAGGTGAGATAGAATAATTAAAGAGTCCTAATTGATTTGCTTCACCATTAAGAATCATAGAAGGATATGTCTCAGGATAATTCAAATCAAAAATAAAGTTCCCTAACGAATGAGCAATTAATTTTCCATTATAAATTTCTAATCCTTGAACAATATGCGGGTGGTGAACAATTACGGCATCAGCCCCTTGATCAATTGCAAAATGACGGATTGCCCTGTCCCACATTTGAGGGTTATCCAGTCTCCAAGAGTAATCTTCTTCTTCAAGAGGTATAGTTTCAAACCCTGAATTACTTGCGGGATTGAAGCGAATCTTTGCAAATTCATCTCTTGAACTATTGTAATCATAATCACTACCGGGTTCATAAGAATATTCGCTACCACTGTGTAATTCAACAATAGTTAGATCTGAAATATTTTTCACAGACTCAATTTGTTTTTTTAAGTAGTAAGGTGTCATGTATGCAAATCCAGCTTTGTTCTCGCCCGCGTTAAGATAGGGTTGATAATTATTGTACTGTCCGGTTCTATCACTAGAAGCGATAAAAGCAATAGTCTTCCCTTTGACCGATTTGAAAGCGGGAAGATATGCCTCATGGCTATTCATTCCAGCTCCAGAAAATAAGATTCCAGATTGTGAGAGGATTTCTTGTGTTTCGATTAACCCTGGTTCCATGAAGTCAAGGATATGATTATTGGCAATACTAACAACATCGATTCCAGCATAAACTAATGCATTTATATTATTTGGATTAGATTTGAAAACTATCCCTTTTGTTGGATGTACTGTTTCTTGTGTTGTCAGTGAAACTTCTAAATTTGCAACGGTTATATCTGCAGCAAGCCCAAGTATCTCATAAGTAGGTTCGAATAAAGCATTTGCTCCTTGGTTTGAAATAATTCCATCTTCTTCTTCAAAACGTCTGCCCATCATTATATCACCGACAAAATTTATTTTTATCAAAGAAGGATCATTATTTTGGGGATCTAGATTTATAGTCTTCGATGCCCAAGCTTGTCTTCCACTTTCATCTTCAACTGTAAGGATTACTGTATTATCAAAACCATTTTGAATATTATATTCATGAATTGGACTTTCTATATTAGAATAGTTTCCATCTCCAAAATCCCAAGTGTATGAAAATATATGAGAGTCCAAATCTTCAATCAATGCGGTAAAAGAAACAGTGATAATATCAAAATTGTCTGATTGATCTATATTTTGTGATAGAATTGTTACTGATGGAGGTATTGGTAAATCCAAAGTAATATCTCTTATGAAACTAAATTTTACTGAACCTGGAGAAGAAAGTGAATCATCGTGGTCGTTTACGAAAGTAACTTTAGAGATTAAATGAAGACTATCAAACAAAGATAACCAATCATCACCTAAAGGAATCCGGTAAGAATTCCAATTCTCATTTTGATTAGAACCTTGGTATACAGGTATCCACTCTTCAATATTTAATAATTCAGTTCCAGAAATTGCATACTTTATAGTTTTATTTTCACTTTCAAATAAGATACCTTGTATTTCAGATAAACTATCAATCTTTACAAAAGTTTGTAGAACTGTTGAAGAATCCACTTCAAATGGTTCGATCTCAACAGACTTCCAAGTATTACCAAAAAGAGAAAGAGTCTTTAATCTACCAGGAACAGATGATGAAGTATCTATTATGTAACTTGAGGTATCATCATCTTGGTCAATATAACTTTCAATTATGGTGTTTTCCGAAAACATAAGTATTGTATCTGGAGGAGTGTGACCTGGTAGAGTATTTGATCTTATTTCAGACCAATCATTTACATTATTAAAATAATCAATTGCACGAATTCTAAAATACCAAGGAATTGTATTATTTAATCCTGAGATAAGTTGAGTATTCTTTCTCATGTATTGTAAATCAGGGAAGTCTTCCATGTCATATTGAATGGGGTCAGTCATAAACGTATCTGCACTAACTTGAATTTGATATGTTTTGAAGTTTGTGTCGTTCGAAGGATTCCAATTTAACCTTATTTGGTTTGGATTGTCTTGGTTTTGGACATGCAATTCAAAAATGGGGGTTGGTGCATTTTCATCATTATCATTCTCCCAATGTGTTAAATAATCTTTTAAAGAAGTAACAAAAGGTTGATAATATTCTCTTATTTTAGAAAAATTATTTATTCCTGATGGGTATGCACCACTCACATAAGTTTCATCTATTGAAAATTCTAAGCTATCTAAAATTTTTGGCTTTTCATCAAGTTCAATATGAATCCAGGATTCATAAATGGAATATTCGTTCACTTTGCTTTGTATATCTCTCATTTGAATTCCATTGGAAGGACCTTTTAGTTCCGTAGCTAATGTTATATCAAATTTCTCATTTCCATTATCATAAAAAAAAATATCGTCATAGAAAGCTTCATAATAATCAGTCACATGCACAGAACTATGACTACCAAATTGATCAGTTAGAATTGGATATTCATCAGTAAAGTTTATAATATCAAAATTATCATTAGAGATATCTCTAATTGGTTTTGTTGTAAAAGGTTTTTGTCCTCCGGCAGCTAAAATAACTGAATTTCTATTCAAATGTGTTTGATTATCAAAACTATGAACTGCTATTATTAGTGGTGAATGGGGTTCAGATCCTAACAATGATGAACTGACAGCCTCTTGAAATTTTTGGAATACAGAAAATGGATACCGAGAAGGATCAGATTGAGATTTATTGTTAGAATATTCACCCTCTTCAGACCATTGAGCTTCTCTTCCAACACTATTTATCATAAAAGCAAAAGAGTGGGTTTGTGTGAAAATATCTACTGCAATATATGGAGCAATAAAATCATCGCAAGGATGAGGAACTTGAATGATGATTTGTTCATTCGCCGCATTAGGACTTATGATATACATACCCCAGCTATTATTAAAGCTACCTATGACGTCATCTAGGTCATTCTCTGGCTGATTATTGTCAATAAATGAAGTGTCTATCTCTTCACGAATAATATGATAAGTTCGGTTGAGTACTGTATCATCAAAAACAATAATATTATAATAAAAAGTTTCAATTGAATCTTGTAATAATGAATCAACAATTGATAGTTCACCATTGACAAAGTTTTCAAAAATATCCTCCCAGTAATCTAGGGTTAATGAGTTTTCATTTAGTATTTTATGTTTTCCAAACCCATTACTTTGAACATCTATAAATTCAGGTCCGTAATCATTAAAACCTGGGTTTGCGATACCCTCGGCTACATGACTTAGCCAATTATCATATGATGATAAAGGAGCATTACCTCCAATAAATTCTGTCAAATCTCCGGATTCATATTTGATTTCTGAGTACGAAAAAGTAAAAATAAAGAAGATATAAAACAGTTTATTCATGGTGGATATCTAAAGTAATTTTAAAAAATTATTGTAAAAAGCCACATAATGATCATTTTATTTTAAATAAATGATTTTTTGGATATCTATTCTTTTGCTACTTTTTAGATTTATAAAATAAATACCAGTAGAAATATTAAAACCTCTCTGGTTAGTCCCATCCCAAATAAGATTATTTAATCCTGGGTTCAGATGTTTAATACTTATTTCATTAATTATTTCGCCTTTGATGTTAGAAATGTAGACCTTTTCAGAATTTATATTTTTTAAAATGATTGGTATTTGAATATACCCGTTGAAGGGATTCGGATATGGATCCAAAAGAAAAGGATCATTAGGAAGGATATCTGGTTTAGTAGATATTTGTAAATCTGAAGAGTTCTCAAATCCCGGAGTCCCATATAATTCGTTTGAACTTATCCATGAAATCGAGGATGAATTATCAAGACTAGTATTAATTAGTTCGAGTGTATATCCATCACCATCTGGGGCAGATGGCCAAGGCATCTCATCATCATATTCTAATGAGTCGATTAACGTATTGGAATCATTAAATATTCTAACTTGGTCACCTCCACCGCCTAAACCAAAACCAAGAGGTCCCAATACATTATTGAGGGAGGGGTGTAATGATTCAAACAGGTTATTATCTTGTGCGATAACTATAAATTCATTTTGATTTAAAGTAGTGCCTTCGGGGAACACAAAACTATGGTTGTCATCATCATCTTTTAAAACCCATCCTGAAATATCAGAAATCGAAGGACCTATATTTACTAATTCTATCCAGTCACCTGTATCATGTTCATCATTTGAATTATAATTAATTTCATTGATAACTATTTCACCGGGGTTCAAATTGCTTTCTATAAAAACAGCCGTTAATAAATTTGGTATAGTTGAAAGGAAGATAATAGAACTTGAGTCTGGGAATTCTTCCCAATGACTAAATTCATAGCCTTCATTTGGAACGGCTTGTGCCTTAACAGGAACATCTGGGAAATAAGATCCTGTCCATTCATTCTGCTGGATTCTTAATGAATTGTAATTAATAAAACCCGAATTTTCAGGAGAAATCATAATTGTTATTTCTTCAATACTTCCTAGATCAAATTGATTTCGTATATGGCTTTTAGCATAATTTTGCCTGTACTGGCTGAAATTTTCAATATTGCTAATTCTATCTTCCCAATTCGTAGCTGAGTTTGGCCATGATCCATTATTAAACCATCTATTATGATGTTGTGGTATTATGTATTCAATATTACTTTTAATTGAATCTAAGTGATTTAATAAGTTTTCAGATTTAAAAGTAGTATTTAATAAATCGCAGTAAATTGATATAAACCTATTTTTAAAATTATCATTTGAAATTATTTTTCTAAAAAGAAAGGTACTCCAAGGAGGGTTTGGCCAATTAGGACCATTTTCTTCTAAGGCAAAACTAAGTGTATTGAAACTATATGCATTTGCATCCCAAATTCCAAAACCAAAGTCTGTATCGTAGAGGATCCATCTCCACTGACCACCTGTACGATGATCTCTCCAGAATTTGATATTATTTCCAGGCCAATCTCGATTATCTATAAAAATTTGGAAAGCAAAGTAACTTAGGAAAGATTCAATATCTACCCAATTTTCAATTGCATTTTCAACAATGTCATCATTCATATCATTAGATTCTACATAACCTATAAGATTGATATAATCGGTGTTTGTTCCATGTACAATTTCTTCATCCAAAAAGCCACCCCCAACTAAAAGGTCTACATATTGTGCATCAATGTTGTGATTGGATGCGATGAAGTGTTCATTAATTTTTTCTCTTAAATTTTGAATTCCCCAAAAATCACCATTTATATATAACACGGCAGGTCTATATTGCTGATGATCTATGTTTAGATTTTCAGTTAGGCTTGTTGTAAACCCATCACGTAACACAGTAGACTCCCAGTCATTTCCAGAGTTTCTAAGGACAAAAGCTTCATAACTACTAATGTCAGAGTTAGGGAAAAATGAATACTCAAATGAACTTGGTCCTAAATAACTTCTTGAAAAAAAAGAAAGAGATTTTTGAGGAAATGCACGACTCCAACCACCAAAAATTTTTACTCCAGCATCAGCTGCGTATCCCTCCCGATTAGGGTCTACAAGTTCAAAGTGAATTGGTCTTTCCCAATCCTCCCAAAAATTGGACCCAAAATATGGAAAGTCATTACTAGCACTTGGTCCCATAACGTATAAACCAGTATCTTGATCAAAGAAGCTATTATGGTCAGTTGTTAAAAATATTACAGGTAAATCTCCAGGAGCATCTTCTCCAAGAATATAAGTTTTAGATTCTGTATCAGATGAATACCAATTTTCAAGAAATGATTTTGCTCTAACAACTGAATTTTCAATTATTGAAAAAGGGGCATCATATAGTGTAGAGTTTTGATCTGGATCAGAACCATCTAATGTATAATATGTATTTGAAAATTCATTTTCTTGGTTAATCTCAAGTATTAATTGGTTATCATTATAAAAACCAGATTCTATTGAAAAAGAGGGTTTCTGTAATATCCCTAAAAAGGAACTAGTTAGATTTTCTTCTCCGGGTGTAGGCTCTGAAAATAATGCCCAAGTTTCTTCTTCAATTATTTTACCTAATGACATATCTGTCTGTATCTGCCCTGAATAAATAGAATCTAACCTTTGATTCATGTTATCAGAAAGTAATATATCTTCCCCTGAAGAGCTGATTTTGAAGTTGGTGTGTAAAAATGTATTGGGCAGTTCCATTCTTTCATCTGGAACTCTTAAATTTTGAACTTCTGTATTGTAACCAAATGTTAAGAAAGGTATGCAAGATAAATCAGAAGAGGTATTTGAATAATTATGGACTTGAATAGCTAGAGTATTTTCTCCTTGATTTACCGGGAATAAATCTGGATCAATAATTACAGCCGATGGGAAGCCACCGGAGTAAATTTCAGCTTCATGAAGTGCTGTTGAAGTTGTATTAAAATTTATTTGGGATTCTGACGCACCAAGATTCTGCCTAGAAAATTCAACCCCATTAATATAGGCCACATATCCATCATCATAGTCGAGATGGAAAAGAATTTTAGATATAATTGATAAATCACTAATATTAAAAGTCTTGCGGACATAAACAGAAGTTGTTTGACTTATAACGGTGTTATCATCGTTATCGCCATAGCCAAACCCACTTGCACCATAGAGCCAGTCTGAAATATCTGTTTCAGCTTGCTCCCAATTTGAAATTGGAGCACTATTACCAACCCAGTAATGCCATAAGTCACCAATGTCTAAAATAGCATCCCAACTATGGATAAGGTCTGATCTATCCTTATTTGAAGCAAATATAATGGAATAACTATCTGGAGCAATCTGCATAGAAGGAAATTTCCATTTGTAAGGATCTTCATTATCATCCGAAAGTCCGTAGTCTAGGAGGTCTATTGATTCATTGGATGCATTATGTATTTCAATCCAATCAGGTGAATCGCCATCTTCATCATAAATGGTAGTACTATTACTGCTCACTATCTCATTAAGATGAACTGTTTGAGCATTTAAATGAAGAAAAAGACTGATCGTTAGAAAATATTTCATATTATTCTCAACTATTTTAATAATTTAATCCAAAACCAAATTTAAATAGAGGGTCATAATTTTCGTCCGTATAGTCTATTGGTATTTGTTTAATATTTTTCGGCCATGAAAAGCTTAGCCTTCCAGTAGGGTTATAATCGCCAAATATTATGTCGCTAACTCCCTCGCCTGCCATTCCAGGTAACCATGCAGCTAAAAAACCATCCCATTTTTGAATGTGGTCCTTAATAATCAAGGGTCTTCCGGATAGCATTATCACAATAACTTTTTTACCTGAATTATAGCATTTCTTCAATATATCTTGATCAAATGAGTTGATTGAAAGAGTTTCATTATCACCATAACCCTCGGCATATGGATATTCTCCAATTACGGCAATAATAATACCATCTCCATTCAAATCATTTGCTCTCGGGTCATAAACCAAGTTTTCTTTATTTTTAATAGATTGGTTGATGGCATTATAAAGGCTTGTCCCTTCTGGTTGAAAAGGTGATGAGGCCTCATGTGATTTAAACTCTTTTTTATCAACAGAATTATTCTTATTCGTATCCATGGAAGAAAATAATCCCATCACAGCACCATCATCATATTTAGTACCGTAAATATCTTTATAAAAAGTTGTTAATTCAGATCGTTGGATTAGGTTGTTTCTATTTTGGTCAAGAATTTCAAAGTCTGGTGTAAAGCGACCTTGCCATTCTACTGTCCAACCCCCATTTTGTATACCAAGGTTATTTGCTCCTGATCCAACTAGATAAATTTTTTGATTTTTTTCGAGAGGTAGAATGTTCGATTTATTTTTAAGAAGAACCACACTTTTATTAACGGCTGATCTTGCTATTTCTCGATGTTTTGGATCACCAACATACTTTGCATATTTAGTATTCCCGTAAGGATCATTGAATAAGTCAAGTTCATATTTAACACGTAATATACGAGTGACAGCATCATCAACCCGGTCCATCGGAATGCTACCTTCAATAACGGATTCTTTAAGAAGTTTAATAAAAACTTTGTAATGATTTTGTCCGTAAAGCGAACCTGGAACCATAACTAAATCTATCCCTGCGTTTATTGAAGCGATAATATCAGATTTATAGTCACCCGGTATTTCATCTATGCCTGCCCAGTCACTAACTACAAGACCTTTAAATTGGAGTTCATCTTTTAATAAATCATTAACTAGAAACTTATTACCGTGGCACTTTACTCCATTCCAACTATTAAAACTAATCATTACTGTTTTTACACCTGCTTTAATAGCTTCTAAATAAGGGGGAAGGTGTGTCTTTCTTAGTTCTTCTTCAGATATTTGTGTGTCACCTCGATCCAAGTGATACCTGTGCATTCCCTCTTGGAGAGTTCCAGTCCCCCATGTTGTTCCGCCATCTCCCAGAAAATGTTTTGCACATGCGGCAATTTTTTTACCATCTAAAACGTCTAATGCTTCTTCATAGCCTTTTACCGCTGATGAAGTTAGTTTTGTAACTAGATCAGTTGATTCACTAAATCCTTCATATTGTCTTCCCCATCGATCATCTTTTGGGATTGTAATACATGGGGCAAAAGTCCAGTGAAGACCTGTTGCAGCAACTTCTACTGCCGTAGCATAATTAACTTGTTTAATTATTTCCGGGTCATTTGTACATCCCAATCCTATATTCTGAGGAAAAGTAGTTGCTCCAACTACATTATTGTGACCATGGACTGCATCAATACCATAGATTAATGGTATTTTAAGCCTAGTTGATAAAGCTTGTTTTTGGTAGCTATTTACCATTTCGACCCATCCTTCAGGAGTATTATTTTTTGGTACAGACCCACCACCACTTAAGATTGATCCTAAAAAGTATTCAGCGATATCTTCATTTTTATCAAGCATCCTTTTATCAACTTGGGTCATCTGTCCAACTTTTTCTTCAAGAGTCATCTGTTTTACTAGATCTTTAATAAAGGCTTCTTTATTTGTTTCAGAATTGGAACAACTAATGCTTAAAAATAAAAAAGTTGAAAAAAGTAAAGTGGCTTTAAGATTTTTCATTTGAGTGAGTTTTCCTTTTGATTAATTCTACCGGTAATAATGTGGTGGTTGGGTTAATCGAGTCTGTTTCTGATAATTTAATTTTCTGAGTGATAAAATCTAAAGTGTTTTTAGCCAAAAGATCTAAGTTCGTTTCAATAGTAGATAACTTTGGATAAAATACTTTACTACAAGGTGTATTGTCATACCCTATTATTCCAAAGTCTTTAGGTACTTGAAACCCTTTTTCTGATGCAGAATGAAGAAAACCTAAAGCCATTTGGTCATTTGAAGAAAAAATTCCTAGATTACATTTTATAAGCTCATTCACTGTATTAAAAGCTTTCTCACCTGAATTAAAAGAGTAATCTCCTTGATACTCCCAATCAATTTTATAATTATTCTTTCTTAAAAAGTCTTGAAAACCATTTCTCCTGAGATTTGCTTCAAGTTTTTTTGATGGCCCTGTGATAACTCCAAAATTTTGGTAGCCAGAGTTAACTAAAAGTTCAGCCGCAAGTCGACCCCCCTCATAAGAATCAAAAGTTATAGTTGGGACAATATTTCCTTCAACAGGAGCAATAGAGACAAGAGGATAAGAGAAAATCTTTTGAATAATATTTTCATAACCCACTTTATCCAGTGTAGGAGCCATAAGGATAATTCCATCATTGTACTTTGAAAGAAGTTGTATCTGGTTTTGCAAATTTTTTGAATACTTAGCAGAGTGGATACTAAGGTGTATGTTTTTAGTAGCAGAAACTCTATCAAATGATTCATATAAACATGAATAGAACTCTTCCGCATCATGTTGAGTAATGAGTGCAATATCTAGTGGAAGTGAAATATCCTTATAATTACTTGAGGGTGTTTTATACCCCAATTCTCTGGCGGTTAAAAGAATCTCACTGACGCTGCGAGATCTCCCCTTAGCTTTTCCGGTGAGGACTCTTGAAACAGTTGCAATAGAGTATCCAGATTTTTTTGCTATTTCTTCTAATTTCACTTTCATTTGCAAAAAAATTTAAAGTTTATAAAAATAATTTGCATTATTTATTTTTATGAAGTTAGGTTCCAATGATCTAAGGCAAATTAATCACTAAAAATACAGATTTTTAAATTTTAATAATATTTTTAGGATAACAGAGGAGCAAAATGACAAATGAGTTTGTTGCAATTGATTTTTATATAGTAGGTATTTATTTACTACTTATCATAGGAATTGGTCTTTACGTATCTCGAAAGCGATCGAATACCTCTGAATATTTTTTAGCCGATAGAAACGTAGGTTGGTTTGTTATTGGTTCAGCATTATTTGCCTCCAATATTGGCTCTGAGCATTTGGTTGGTCTTGCTGGAACTGGTTTTGACAGTGGTATAGCTGTCGCTCAGTTTGAAATACTTGCATCTCTCATTTTATTATTGTTAGGATGGTTTTTTGTTCCTTATTATTTAAATAGTAAAGTCTCAACAACCCCTGAATTTTTGGAAAGACGTTTTTCTTCTGCTGCTCGATGGTATTTATCTATCATTTCAATATTTGCATATGTTGTCACAAAAATTGCTGTAACTATAGCTGCTGGAGGGATTGTATTTGAAGGACTCATGGGTATTGATTTTTGGACAGGGGCATTTTTGATTGTAATTTTGACAGGTGTCTATACAGTTTTAGGAGGATTGAAAGCTGTAGTTTACACTGAAACAATTCAAGCAATAATTTTATTAATTGGTGCTACAGCTACCTTGATTTATGGGTTGATAGCTGTTGGTGGTTGGGACCAAATGGTTGCTACTGCAGGTCCCGGTTTTATGAATATCTGGAAACCAGCCACTCATCCTGATTTTCCATGGACAGGTGTTGTTTTTGGAGCTCCAATTCTAGGTATTTGGTATTGGTGTACGGATCAAAATATTGTACAAAGAGTTCTTTCTGCAAAAAATGTTTCGGAAGCTAGAAAAGGTACAATCTTTGCGGGTTTTTTAAAGTTAACGCCTCTTTTTCTTTTTGTTATACCAGGTGTAATTGCTTTTTGTTTAACACAGCCAGGTGTTCCTGAAGGGGTTCGACTTGACCTCGCTTCAAAAGATAGTGCACTTCCTGAACTTGTAAAAACATTATTGCCATCGGGTCTAAAAGGAATGGTTGGTGCTGCACTTTTAGCTGCTCTTATGAGCTCTCTTGCTTCTGTTTTTAATTCTGCTTCTACGTTAGTCACCCTTGATATATATCAAAAACTTTATCCTAATTCTGAAGAAAAGCAGCTTGTAAGGTTTGGGCAAATTACAACAGTAGCACTTGTTGTCATTGGTTTAGCCTTTATCCCCTTAATTGATAATTTTGGAGATACATTATTTGTTTCGTTGCAAGCTATACAGGCAATGGTAGCTCCTCCAATAGCCGCAGTATTTCTTTTCGGAATCTTTTTTAAAAGGTTAAATAAAGAAGGTGCACTTGCATCTCTAGGCGCTGGTTTTATTTTTGGTATGGGCCGTTTTATAATGACAAACTTTGGAGTTGTTGCAACTCCAGGCACAGCGTTAGATTTATTTTTAAACATTAACTTTTTACACTTCGCTTTTTACCTGTTTGTGTTGTGTAGCCTTGTTCTATTCATTGTGAGTTATAATACGCCAGAGCCAGACCCTGAACAGATTAAAGGTTTAACCTATATTAAGGTAGAGCCAGCAAAAGAATTAACCTTTGAATCCGTTCAAAAAATGACTCAAGGTGTAGAAGACAGGTTTTACTCCGTTCTCCTTATAGTTGCTGTAGTTGCAGTCTGGATTTTATTTGCGTAACTATTTGAGTAGCGTAAATAGAAATGAACGTTGATTATATAAATAGATTTTTAAAATAAAAGGAACAAATATGTTTAAGATCAAAAATAGAATTATCATCGCGTCTACTGTGGTTTTCGCTAGTTTATATAGCCAAGTAGATCCATATGTATTTAATAATTTTGATACTGTAGAGGATGCAATAGACGAAGGAACAGGTGCTTACTGGACAGAGGATGATCAGTCGGACTCAGAGGCTAACTATAGTAATTTGTCTTGGTATGATGCATTAGATATGGGAAATACAAGCCCTGTTATGGATTGGAATTATAGCGTAGTTGCGGACTTGAGTTGGGGGGAAGGATTTACCGCTGAACTTAAATTTTATGATCAAGCAATAGATCTATCTAGCCATAACTATTTATCTTTTAAAGTTTATAATTTGGTTCAACCTCAAAACGAAACGGTTTCTTTTAGAGTTCAAATGTTTGATGTAAGCGATGCAACATCATGGTCAAGTAAAGATGATGTAGAAGTTTGGTATTCGTTCTTTGAAGGGGATGAATGTGTTGTTAATGCAAGTCCAGAAGAAGGTTGGGTTGAATATAAGATACCTCTAATAGGTTCTGGAACCCAAAATGGAGGAACTTCCTACACACTCGGTTTCACTAGAACTGGCTGGGTTGGAATAGCTGGAAATAACACTTTTGATAAAGATCAAATTGCAGGGTTAGCTTTTGAAGTTGTAAACCGTGTTGATGATTCTACAATAAATGGTGAATTTTTAATGGAAGATATCCAAGCAATATACTCTGAAGATATTCTTGGTTGTATGGATCCAAATGGATGTAATTATAACCCAGATGCAACTGTTGATGATGGGTCTTGTTATGAGTGCTCAGAAGTTACATTTAATGTAGATATGGCACTCGTAGAACAAGTGCATCCAGAAGGAGTATATCTTGCTGGAGGTGGCTTTGGTCAAGAAGGTTATTTAATGGAAGATACCGATGAAGATGGTATCTGGAGTCATACATTATCACTTAAAGTTGGTGAAACATTTTTATATAAGTTTAGAAATCAACCTTCTTTTGGAACATGGGATGGTTTTGAGCCAGCAGGTGGACTTGCTTCTGGTGGATGCGCAACGGGACAATATGATGATAGGTTTGTAGTTGTCCCAGAACAGGATACGGACTTAGATATTGTGTGCTATGGATCGTGTGTTTCGTGTGATGAGGCTAGCTTTGTCAATGTAACTTTTTCTGTAAATATGCAAGAAGAAGAAGTAAGCGCAGAAGGCGTTTGGTTGGCAGGAGGAAACTTTGGAGGAAACCCTGGGTTTTTATTGAGTGATTCAGATGGGGATAATATATGGACAGTTACAAGACCTGTCGCTCCAGAGACTGAGATAACATATAAATTTGTAAATGGACCTATTGATGCAAGCTGGGGTGGAGCATGGGAAGAAGTACCCAGCGATTGTAGTGTAGGTGAGTTTAATGACAGACAATTCCAAGTTGGTTCTGTGGATGTGGAAATACCAACGGTCTGTTTTAGTGGTTGTCTGGATTGTCTTGGAGAATATCCTGTAGATGTTACATTTAACCTTGATATGAATAATGTAGATGGTTTTGATGGGTCTGAGCAACCATATATTTTTGGTTCCTATAACAACTGGGATAACTTTTCAACTCAGACAATGTTGAGTGATGATGATGGAGATAATGTTTACACTGGAACTATTGTAGGTTTTACTTCAACAGACTCTGTCACAGTGTTGTTTGGTTATGGCCAAACTATTGAAACGATACCAAGTGAATGCGGTGTTTCTGATAGCGATTTAGGTCTTAATGTGCGAGAATTACCACTTAGAGACTCTCAAGGTGAGCCAGTTCTTGTTCTTGACCCCGTAGCTTTTGGAAATTGTCCTGTCGATAATACTCCTAGAGTATTATTTCAAATAGATGTAAGTAACGAAATTGGAAATTGGCCAGCAGATTTCAGCCTATGCGTTGTGGGTAGTTTTGCTAATTGGTCTGGTTGTGGTTTACAATTAACTGATGAAGATGGTGATAATATTTATACTGGTATGGTAACTGATTTAGAAGATGGAATCAGTCATGAGTATAAATTTTTAGTTAATGAGGGATGGGGCGATCCATCAACTGAATCTGGAGCTCCTCTAGGTTCTGCCTGTGACTTCGATCCAAGTGACGAATTTAATAATTATGGTTTTGTTGCAACTGAAGGTCCTATGCTTGACCTAGGTTTACATACATGGAATGAATGCCCTCAACAACTAAGTAATGATAATGTTGGAAAGCTTGTACCAGAAAAATTTGCCGTCTTAGCATATCCAAATCCATTTAATCCTACTGTTAACATAGATTATTCATTACCTAATCAAGAATTAGTAAACTTGAGTATAATCAATTTGTTAGGACAAAATGTAAAAACCTTAGTTAATGATCGTCAAGCACCAGGAAACTACTCTTTCAAATGGGATGGTAAAGATGTAAATGGTGTAAACTTACAATCGGGGATTTACTTCGCTGTTATTAATCGTGAATCAGGACATAATATTGTCAAGATTACATATTTAAAATAGATTCTTTTTATATTGGCAGAGGCACTAGTCCTCTGCCAATATAACTTTAATATTTATACAACTCAGTAAATGATCAAAACATTAGTTAGAATTTTTCTTTTATCTATTTCAGCTATTACATTAAATGCTCAGACTTCCGGGAAAATCTCTGGAAAAATAATTGAGGAAAGTAGCGGACTACCACTTGTTGGTGCAAATATTATCATAACTCAAACTCAATCTGGAACGAGCGCAGATGAAGAAGGTTTCTTTAACTTAATCAATGTCAGCCCTGGAAAGTATTCGGTAAGAGTAATGATGATAGGTTATGAATCAATTACTATTGAGGATGTTGTTGTTTCAGTAAATAGAACAACGTCTTTAGATGTAGAAATGAAAATGGGTGTGATTGAAGGTCAAGAGGTCATTATATATGCCAGTAAACTTAGTCGGAAAAAAGATCAAACTAGCACCGTTAAAAATATTTCTTCAGATGAAATAGATATACTCCCTGTTGAAGATATAGGCGCAGTTGTCAATATGCAAGCGGGCGTAGTCGCTGGAAGTTTTAGAGGTGGAAGAAACAATGAAGTCAGCTATATGATTGATGGTGTTCCTGTAAATGATGCATTTGGAGGTGTATCCGCTGTATCAACTCTTGAAGTAGAGGCTGTTAAAGATTTAGAAATAATTACGGGAACATTCAATGCCGAGTATGGAAATGCAATGAGTGGAGTCGTGAATGCTGTAACAAAAGATGGGAGTAATAGGTTTGAAGGAAGTTTGAATAGCAATTATTCAACTTATATAACGGATAATAAACGTAATGGAGAAGAGCTCTTTATCGGTCTTGACCCTTTTGGTATTAACTCTAATTATGATACTAGATTTAACATAAGCGGGCCATTAGTCAAAGATAAAGTGTATTTCTTCTCAAACTTTAGAATCCAAGATGTGAATGGACATCTAAATGGTGTCAATAGGTATCAAGTTTGGAACCTCAGTGATTTTTACGATCAAGATACTACAAACTGGACTAGTGAGAACACGGGCGATAGTATGTATGTTCCGATGGGAACTGGAAACTATTCAACTTATATGGGTAAGGTTTCTTTTAACCTAGGTAATATAAAATTTTCTGTGATGAGAAATATTAACAATGGGAATTCTAAAGGTTATAACCATATTTATAAGTATAACCCAAATGGTAGATCTCATCAGGATACAAAAACAACATTAGATATGTTTCAATTAAATCATTTCTTAAATGAAAAAATGTTCTACGATTTTAGAATATCAAGATCAGAGAATTATTTCGGATCTTATGTATTTCGCGACTTTGATAGTTATAATGTTCTTAAAAGCGATGGAGAGTACCAAGGTGTCTATCATTTTGCAGGCGATACAGTATATAACTACGTTCATGATAAGTACATGACTGCTTATGGTGTTGGTTTTTTCACAGGAGGTCAGGACAAAGGTCATACACAACGTACAACAACTACAACTAACGCAAAATTTGATTTAACTTGGCAAGCTAATAATGCTCATAGTTTAAAATTTGGTTATTCTGCAACTTTTTATAACCTTGATAATAAATATAGAAGTATCAGAAACGAATATGCTGGAACATCATTCGACTCCGATTTTTACAAGCCTGTAGTGTATGATGATACTACTGTTTATGCTGATATTTATAAGGTTAAGCCAAAAGAATTCTCGGCCTATTTACAAGACAAGTTTGAAAAAGATGAAATAGTCATCAATTTTGGACTAAGATATGACCAATTTGATGCGAACACTATTTATCCAAGTCAAAGAAGAAACCCTACAAATTCCTCTACTTATTACTTACAAAAAATTGATGGAACAGACTCTTTAGACTTTGATGGAAATCTCATTATTGATGAAGGTAGAATGTCTACCCCAATCAATTCAACTTTAGCAAAGCAGTATAGCCCTAGGTTAGGTTTTGCTTATCAATTAGGACGAGTTGCGGTCCTTCATTTTAGTTATGGACACTTTTTACAAATGCCTCCAATGTCCGCTATCTTCGAAAATAAATCATCAATTATTGGGCCAACAGATTATTCTTCTGTAGTTGGTAATGCTAACCTAAATTCAGATAGTTTGGGGCTAAATGCTCAAAAAACGGTTAGCTATGAGGTCGGTTTATGGCAAGAGATAAGTCCAAGCGCAAGTTTTGAAGTTAACTTGTATTACCGTGATATATATGATCTATTAAGCCTTGCTGTAGTAAGTACATATAATCAAATTGAATACGGAATATATACGAATAAAGACTATGGAAATGTAAGAGGTCTTGAGCTAAAACTGGATTATAGCTTAGATAATCTTTTTATTCAGACAAATTATACGTATCAATTTACTAGAGGGAATGCAGATAACCCGTCTCAAACATTTAGTAGGCAAGGTTCAAGCATTGACAAGGTTATTCGTTTTATACCTATGAGTTGGGATCAGAGACATACCTTCAATGTTTCTCTTGGTTATAATACTTCTAAATATGGAATTACAAGTACAGGCTATTATAATTCAGGTACGCCATATACTTTTAGTCCTCAAGGAGAAAGTAATCTAGCGCTTTTAAATTTATATCCTAATAATGATTATAAACCTTCCAATTATACTATTGATCTTACAGGTTATTTAAACCTTCCAAAAATATTTGGATATCAACCAAACTTAAATCTCTTAATGAGAAATATTACAGATAGGCGCAATGAATATGGTGTCAGCTCAGAGACGGGTCGCTCTTACACCGCTGTGGTTAATGAGACAGAGTTATTAAGTCATCGAAGTGATTTTAATTCCTATGAAGACCGATACCAAGATCCTTCAATGTTTTCTAGTCCGAGAGAAATTAAGGTTGGGTTAACAATTAAATTCTAAAATATATGAAAATATTCTACATAATTATTTTTTCTTTTTTCTATCTTAATGCTCAAGGAATTGAGTATGCTGGCCCAGATGATCCTGCGGGAGATATTGAAGCTGAAAGAGAAGGTTATATGAACGGAAATAGAGTTTACCTATATTATAAAAACTCAACTCAACTTTCAGATTGGCCCAAATCAAATGTATCCAAATGGCCTAATAATCCAGACGGAACCAAAATGCTAGATGGGATTGCTCTTTTAGTTGGAGCAAGAGTATATATTCAAGATGATTTAGATAATAGCACAATAGATACCTTACCCATTACAAATCTTTCTTTATTAGAATCCTATCCTCATCACACACTGCACTATTTACAAACTAGTTACAGAGAAGAAATGGATATTGATCCTACAGGAACAATAAACTGGGGTTTCTATCCTGTTTTTGGATATTTTAATGAGAATGGGGAATATCCAGCAATCAGTAGATTGCCTGAATCATGGCCTTCGTCTGGCTGGCCTTCCGCTAGTGGTAATATTTGGGCAGGTGAATGGAATGGTCGTTTTGGCCGTGGAGTCACTTATGCAGATTTAGAAACGTATTTTGTTGTTAATGATGCACATGATTTAGAGTATTTAGGTGAAGATGATTTAGTTAAATATTATCCAAGGTATAGTACTAAAAAAATTGGTGAGGATGCCTCTATTCAAAGTGGACAGCCGTGGGGAGGGTTAGGTATAAGAGTAGAAACTAGAGGTTTCCAATGGAACAATCCTCAAGCAAGAGATGCAATTTTTTGGGAATATAATATTTCAAATACATCAGAGTATGATCTTCCAGAAGTTTGTTTTGGTTATTGGGTTGATAATGCGATTGGTGGAGATGGTGCTGATGATGAAGTAGGTTTTTTTAATGATTTATTAGATATGTCATATTCATGGGATGAAAATGGTATTGGTATAGCTGGATTATTACCAGGAATAATGGGTTTTGCATATCTTGAGAGCCCAGGATTAGCATATGATGGAATAGATAACGATGATGATGGGCTAGTAGATGAGAAAAGAGATAACCAAGCAATCAATTTTGTTGGACCAACAGATGGTATTGAAGATGTAACCAAATTTTTAGATTTTTATAAGTTAACAGCATCAGAATTAAAAGCTCACTGGGATGCAGATGAAGATCAGGATTGGGAAGATGGAGAAGATACTAATGGAGATGGGGTCTATTCAGCTTCTGAAAACCCTGGGAATGATGTTGGTCTAGATGGAGTTGGACCATTAGAAATAAACTATACCGGTCCGGATGAGGGAGAAGGTAATCATAAACCTGACTATGTCGAGTCTGTAGGGTGTGAACCTAATTTTGCAGCCACAGATGTTACTGAATCAGATATGATTGGATTAACTTCTTTTCAATTATTCCCGATATTTGACCAGCATCCGGCACCACCTGGAAGTCCTTGGTTTAGGAATGACGATGTAATGTGGGATTTAGTTTCCATGGATTCGTTAACTGAATATTATGGTACGGTAGCGAATTTAGTTGAATTGTTTGCATCAGGGCCTTTTCCTCTTTTTCAAGGAAAAACAGAAAGGGTTTCGATGGCAGAAATACACTCGTATGATCCTCTAGAGGGTTTAAATTCAGCAGAACATCTTGCTCCAGCTCTTTTCCAATTGAAATCTATAGTTCAAATAATTTATGAAAAAGATTATAGGTTTGCTCAACCTCCAAAAACGCCAACGCTCACTGCGTCTGCTGGTGACGGATATGTAATGCTAACCTGGGATGATGATGCAGATAAATTGACTCGAGATCCTTTCTTAGGAAACATTAATGATTTTGAAGGGTATAAATTATTTAGGTCTACAGATAAATATTTTTCTGATGCAGAAGTAATCACTGATGGTTACGGAACCCCAATGTTCTTAAAGCCAATCTATCAATGTGATTTAGTAGATGATTATAATGGTTTTACAGATTATGGGTTAGTGAATGGTGCTGCTTATAACTTAGGAGATAACACTGGAATTAAGCATTATTTTAAAGATGAAAATGTAGATAATGGACGAACTTATTATTATGCTTTAGTAGCATATGATTATGGTGCGCCAGATATCGGTCCAGGTATATCTCCTTCCGAAAATACAACAGTCATAGACATTGACGAGTATGATAATATTAGAGGTACGGGAAAAAATATTGCTATTGTTACACCTAGGGTTAACTCAGCTGGATATGTAGACCCTGAAATAATTTTAGATTCTTTAAATAACACTATTATTGGTACAGGGAACATTGACTTAAAAATAGTTTCAAGAGAGCAATTAGACCCTGGTAGTGAATATTATATGACCTTCAATTTTGACACTGTTAAAAATGAAATTGACAGGCCACTTTTTTATTCTAATCCTGGATTTCAAGTTTTTAATAAAACAAAAAATGAGAAGATATATTCAGAAAGTCCACTTTATGATGAGACAGGGCAGCCAAATTTTAGTGGTAATAATCTCTTGTTTAATGAGAGTGATAGCTCCTGGCGTATGAATTCATCGTTAAAATCAGATGTTTTTGAAGGGTTGCAATTAAGTATCAACCAAACTAGCGTGACTCCATCTTTAGACTCTTCAAGTACTGGGTGGATGAACGGAGGGACGGGTGATATGAATATTACAATGACAACAAGGGAGTCTAAGTTAGTACCTTGGGATTGTGAAATAGTCTTTACAAATGATTCGAGCTATACTTCACAAGTAATAAGTCCGTTTGGAATTTATGATGAATTCGATACTCGTTTATGGTTTCCAAATAGAATCATATTAGGGTCTTCATTTAACTTTTATGTTGTAAATAAAACTATCCTTGATGAAGATGGTAATTATACATTAATGGATATGGTGGTTCAAGATTTTAGCGGCCCGGATTGGAGTTATGATGGAGAGTTCAATATTAAGAACGACCGTATTCTTGTTGGTCAGTTAGATTCCTTAAATAACTGGAAAGGAACATCCTTCGTAATAGATTTTTTAAATACAGATTCTATTTTTTATCCACAACCTGGTTCACGCTATTCAATTAATTGGGATAGAAATTTTTGGTCTACAGATACTTTCAAGTTTAAGGTTGGTGATCTTCCACTTGTAAATAATGCAAACTTAAAATTAGATATGGATAAGATTAAAGTGGTTCCAAATCCTTATGTTGGAACAAATGCAATGGAACAAGCTGTCATTAATCCATTCTTAAACCAACCAAGACGTTTAATGTTTACAAATATTCCATCTAGCTCAGTTATTAGTATTTTTACATCAAGCGGAGTGAAGATTAAAACAATTACAAATAATAATATTGCAGGAGGAATGGTTCACTGGGACTTGCTTAATGAAGAGGGGTTAGAAATTGCAGCTGGTATGTATATATTCCATGTGAAGTCAACTTTTTCTGATAATTCTTTAAATCAACATGAACATGTTGGAAAGTTTGCTGTTATAAAATGAGAAAATTTTTATTATATCAAATTTTCTTTGTATGTCTTTGCCAAGCTCAATACAGATATGGTACGACAACTGCAAATTTTTTAGAAATTGGAATTAGTAGTAATGCAGTTGCAATGGGAGAAGCATATGTCTCATTAGCAGATGATGCTGTTTCGGCTTATTGGAATCCTGCAGGTCTTGCTAAAGTAAAAGGTTTTGAAATTGGGATGTCAAAACAAGATTGGGTAGCTGGGATTTCTCATTCGTCATTTGCAGCAGCATTCAACTTAGGAAGGTTTGGAACTCTTAGCGCTTGGTTTACTGACTTTGATTATGGGTCAATCGAGGTTACAAATATTGAGCAACAAAATGGGACTGGTGAATACTATAGTGCTAATGATTTAGCTGCTTCAATAGCATACGGACGTAATTTAGTTGACTGGTTCTCTTTTGGTGCATCATTGAAAATGGTTAATTCTAATATTTGGCATTCCTCTGCAAAAGCTTTTGCATTAGACTTAGGCGTTATTGTTGAAACGAACTTCTTCTCAACAACGGGTTTAAGAAATGATGCAATGAAAATAGGAATGAGTATTTCAAACTATGGATCAAAAATGCGTTATGATGGAATTGATCTTATAAATCCAATTGATATATTAGAAAATGAAAATGGTAATTATGAAAATGTAATTGGGCAATACAGAACAGAGTCATGGGAACTTCCTCTTATTTTTAGATTGGGAACCTCAATAAAGCCTATTGTAAATGAAACTCATGAACTTATTTTTTCGCTAGATGTTTTACATCCAAACAATAATAGTGAATCACTAAATTTAGGTAGTGAATATTCGATGAAAGTTGTGGGTGGGAATAAGTTTTTCTTAAGATCTGGAATTAAAAATATTGGTATAGCACAATCTAATGAATCTAAAAAGATTTCAAATATTGAAGTTCCATTTTCATCTTTTACATTTGGTTTAGGGTATGAAAAAAATATTATAAATAATAAAATTATAGGAATTGATTATTCATATCAATCCATTGGACTCCTTGGAGATGTTTCTCTACTGACTTTCCGATTTAAGTTATTTTAGTTTGTCATAAAATTTATGAATAAGGTTTTAAACCTCCTTGCTTTAACTTTTTTATTCAATTTATGGAGTTGTGAAAAAAAAAGTAGAGAACTTCCTGTCAAAACATCGAACCTTTTAGCTACTATTTCAGATAAATCTATCATGGTAAATGATTTTATAAAGAGATGTGAGTATGTTCCAAGGCCTGTATATTGTAGAGCCAATAATTATATACATAAAAAAATTGCTTTAAACTCTCTAATTGCTGAAAAACTTTTATCGCTTGAATTTGATAAAGAGAACCTACAAATGTCAGAAGCTCAGAAGTCTATAGTTAAAGGGCAAGAAGAGCAAGCCATGCGGTTACTAATGTTAAAATCTTTCGGATATGATTCAGTGAAAGTCGATTTAGAAAAAGTCAGAAAATTAGTTTCATTAGATCAAAGAACTTATGATGTTCGCTTTGTCACGTTTGAACAGAAATATAACAAACTAATCAGTTTACAATCAAAAAATATCAGCTTAAATGAATTAATTAAAAAAATTAACTCAACTCCTAAAAGTGAAAATAAACTTGTTAGAAAAAATGATGGAATGCTTGATAAAGTACATGATGTTCTTTTTAGACAAGAACCATTTAAGAAACAGTTCTATGGTCCTTATAAACTAAATAAAGATCAAATAATTTGTTTTGAAATTAATAGCTGGACCACAAGTATTGATGTAACAGAAAAAGCTAAAAAAGAAAGATGGGACTCAGTATATAATCAATATGAAGAAGAAGAAGTACTCAAGCGTTATGGGAGTTATGTTAAGCGTTTAATGAAAGGAAAAAGCCTTAATTATAATCCTGAAATATTTGAAATATTTTCAAACAAACTCAGAAAAATTTATTTAATAGAAAAAGAAAAAAAAGAAGCTGTAATAAATAATAAGATTTGGGAGATTAATGATAAGACAGAAATAACTTCTTTTACTGACATACAAAAAATAAACTCTGAAGTACTTCTCAGGCATGAATCTGATGATTATACAGTTCAAGAATTATTAAACCTCATAAAAAAACATCCTTTAGTATTTAGAAATAAAAGAACTAATAAAGAGTTATTTTCGAACGAACTTAAATATGCAATTGCTGATCTGTTTAGAGATTTTCATATAACAAAAAAAGCTTATGACTTAGGTTATGATGATAATCAGAGTATTAAGATTATTAAAGAAAAATGGAATGATCATATTAAATCAACTATTTATAAAAAAGAATATTTTGGTTTACAAAATGATAAATCAGCCTCACTAAATATTTTATCTAATAAAATAGATTCATTACAAATATTATACTCAGATGTAATTAAAATTGATACGGACAAGTTTGAAAAAATTCAATTATCATCTATAGATATGAATGTTAACTACTCGAATCAAGCATATACAAAACTTGAACCGAGCTTTCCTATCCTCACTGATGATCATCTTTTAGATTATGGGCAGAAATTTTCTTTTGACGATTTATAATATAATATTAATAATTGTTTTGTTTAGTTTTAGTTGTCAACAACTAGACGACAAAACTAACATAGTTGAAATAGAGGGTTGTATGGATAATGAGGCAATCAATTTTAGTCCAAATGCAACAATCTCAGACCAAAGTTGTATTTTTGTGGGTTGTACAGATCCTGAGTCAATAAACTATAATGAAAAAGCAACAATAGATGACGGGAATTGCTTATCTGAAAATCAAGTCCCAGCTGGATATTTATTACAGTGGAATGATGAGTTTAATGGAGATACCTTAAATTTAAAATATTGGAATATTGAAACTTGGTGGGCCGGAGCATATAATAATGAACTTCAATCTTATACAAAAAGTCAAAATAATATAGGTCTTAATAATGGGTATTTATATTTGAGAGCTCAAAAGGAGACACCTTTTAATCCTAATCAGCCTGGATACACCTCGGGAAGAATTACAACACAGGATAAAGTTGAAATGCAATATGGCTATTGGGAGATAAAAGCGAAGTTGCCATCTGGTGTAGGTACATGGCCTGCTATTTGGATGCTAAATTCGAAAATCGATACAATACCATGGCCTAATTCTGGAGAAATAGACATCATGGAACATGTTGGATATGATGAGAACAGAGTTTTTTTTAGTATTCACAATGAAGACTTATTCGGAGATGTACATGGAACCAACCAGCAAGGTGTTTATTATTTTGAAGAAATCGAAGATGATTTCCATACTTACTCGGTAGAGTGGAATGAGAATGAGATAAAAGGTTTTGTCGATGGTGTCCAGTATTTCAACATAAGCAAACATTCTAACTCTAATTATAGTCAATGGCCTTATGATAGTCCTTTTTTTCTGATAATAAACTTAGCAATAGGAGGAGACTGGGGAGGAGTGCAAGGTGTAGACAATTCAATTTTCCCATCCTCTTTTATTATAGATTATGCACGTATGTTTACCAAAAAAAGTGAAGACTAAATAAAATGAAAGCTATTATTTTTCATTTAGTGTTTTTTGGAATATTATTTTCTCAAAGGCCATATCGTGGTGCTGAATACAGGACAATTGACACTTTCCAATATGGCCGGTTTGAAATACGAATGAAATCAGCAAGTGGTTCTGGAACTGTTTCATCCTTTTTTACGATAAATGACTACTGGGCTGAAGGAATAAGCGGTTCGGAAAATTGGCAAGAGATTGATTGGGAAGCATTAGGGCAATACTCAAATAAATTTCAAACAAATATTATTACAGCATATGAAACCAGTCATGAACAACTTCACACTCTCCAATACAATCCTCACGTAGGCTTTCAAACATATGCTTTTGAATGGACCCCAGATCATATAGATTTTTTTATTAATGGACAGTTAATAAGACGAGACAGTAATAGTTATGTATCAACATTCAATTCTAGGCAAAAAATAATGATGAATATATGGCAACCGATTTGGGAAGACTGGGTCGGAAATTTTGATCCCTCTATTTTACCCATTTATGCATTTTATGATTGGGTGCGTTATTACTCATATACTCCTGGATTAGGTGATTCAGGAACTGATAATAATTTCACTTTTGAGTGGATGGATAATTTCAACTTCTTTGATCAAAGTCGTTGGCAAAAAGCTACGCATACATGGAATGGTAACAATTCTCAATTTGTTCAAGAGAATGCAGTTTTAGAAGGGGGCTTTTTAATATTATGCTTAACTGATAATCTAACCTCTGGTTATACAGGTGATCCTCTCAAAGTATATAATGATGAGGTAGCACCGAATATAGAGAGTTTAACAATCTTCCCTAATCCATTTAACTCTTCATTTAACATTAAAATACCAGAATATATTAAAAATGGATTATCTGAAGTGAAATTAATTAATATCAAAGGTGAGACTATTTATAGATCAAAAAAAGTATCTCTAAAAAATAATACGATAACTTTTTCTGCGAAAAATAATGTACTATCAAGTGGGCTTTACTTTGGGGTTCTAGATACGGATCAAGGTACTTATAAATTCAAAGTTACTTACGTTCAGTAATTATTTTAGGTAGGTAATCTTTTTTAGATCACTTGAATTAATTGTTTTTACTTCCAGAAGATAGATACCAGAGGGTATTGTGTTATAGTTCTGAGATTCAATAAGCCAATCAAATGAATTATCTCCTTTTATTGATATTATTTTCTTCTCGAATATTAATCTACCGAGAATATTATAAATTTTAATTTCAGTATCTAGAGAAAAATTACTTTCCCAATTAATTGTGATCATAGAGTTTGCAGGATTTGGGTGGCAGCGGAGATTTAAATTCATTGGTATGGATGAGATGTCCAGTTCAGTGAAAATAAGGCTTTTTAAATTAAATCCACCAACATTCGCTTTTATTTTTAAAGTTGTTTCATTCTCAATTGTGATATTTCCGAGACTTACTATTCTCCAGCCACTGCTCCATCCATTTGTATTTGGAATATTTATAGGTCCTATCATTGACGAGTCATTTACTTCAAGAGATAGTTTTGTACCATTAGAAAATGAGGCAACTTCAGCCGATAATTTAAAATTTCCAGGATTTTCAGGATTAATTGTATAGCTCAGCCATTCACCATCATCAAACCAGCCAACAAAATATATTTTTTTATTATTTATATATGTTGATCCTATATCAACGCCATCATTTCTAAATGACCATCCATTATTCCATGATTTTGTCTCGGGAGAAAACTTACTTGGATCTTCTATTTGATTATCAAAGTACGCAATATTATTATTTCCAACATCATAACTTGTTGCGGGCAACAAACCTGGGGGTTGAAAATTTTCATATGATACTTTCACTGTATTAAATGAAGTATCTATCAAAGCCCTTATAAGCCCTTGGTTTATATGACAAGAATCAAAATGAATACTTTCAGCCATTGAGATTAATCCTTGATATGCCGTATTGGTATCAGGTTTAGAAATTTTTCCCTCCCAATAATCTATGACTTGTTGATAATCACTATTTATTTTGTATGAAAGTAAACTTGAAATTCTTTCGATACTCTTATAATTCCACCAACTCCAGCCAATATTATTATTTTCAAATAAATTAATTTTATTGTAAGCCCAAGAATTAGAATTTTCTCCAAATTCACCAATCCACAGAGGGACATTATATTGATGGCTTAAGTTTGTTGTATATTGATGTATCCAATTTGTGTCTGCGCTACTACCGATATAATGATGAAAGCTATAAACCATTTCATCATCAAATGGTGGCAATAAACCTGTGTGGTCGTTCCCATACCAATTGCCTTCAATTATAACAATATGATTAGGATCAACGGTACGTATGGAGTCAATAGAGCGGACATAGATACTTTTTAAAACCTCAGGACCATATCCCCACGGTATAACGGGTTCATTTAATAAATCATAAGCTGCGATAATTGGTTCATCTGCATAATGCTCTGCAATATATCTCCATGTCGATGCTAACCAGATTTGATTCTCATATTGAGTAAAAAGCTTGGCTGTCTCACCATCAGAATCTGAAAAATCATTTGTGTTTTGAGCTCCTGGGGCTGCATGCATATCAAGAATTAAATAGATATTATTTTCTTTGCATAATTCAACTATTGGGTCCAGTAAATCAAAACCTTCATTAATGAACACATTAGGAGAAGGTGAAAAATGCTTGTAATGCAACGGTATTCTTAAAGCATTAAATCCTTCTTTCGCTAAAAAAACAATGTCTTTTTCTGTTATATAATTTTTTCGATATAAATTAAAGAACTGTTCTTTTTTTTCTACTCCTACAAGGTCTTCAATTGCATTTTCTAAGTTTGTAGTAGATGCGTGCTCTATAAATGCATTCCACATATAGCCTTCAAGGACTGTCCAGCCCCCAAGGCCGAAGCCTTTGAGTATTACTTTTTCATTATTTTCATTTACAATAATTCTATTATTGGTTCTTAAAAATCCTGATGCAGAAATACATTCTATTAGTACTGTAAGAATAAAAAGTTTATAGAAATTTTGTTTAAAGATAATATTTTTGTAAAGTTTTTTAAATTGTAGAAAATAAAGTATTTTAATTTAATGACTAGTTTTAAATACTTAAAATATAAAACTAAACTTAAAATTTTTATTCTTAATGATTGTAACTAAAAATAATATGAAAACAATAAAAATAGTCTCTTTAGTGTTCGTTTCAATTATAATGAGTCAACGAGCTGTTGATCTTGAACAAATTTTTCCTCTTAGAGATGAAGGATGGGCTGATTTCAAAAAAAGAGTTAATGAATATGTTACTAATGATTTAATTACTAGGTCCGATGCAGAGTCTCTTTTTTCAGGTTACAGATCCAACTATGGAGTACGTGACTTTAGACAAGAAGAGCATGATAAAGTAATGCAGAAACATTTTCTTAGGCACGGTGTGAAAAATATAGGTGCTTTAAAAAATAAATTATTTGATGCTGGGATTAAAACCGAGGAATTAGATTCCGTACTGGGCGGTTTGCTGAAGATGACGAATTCAGTCAAAAAAGAGGGTAGAAAATTCAAAATCAATGATCGAATGAAGTCTTATTTTATTGACCGTTTAAACTTAAATAAAAAGCAAGTCAATTATTTAATTTATATAGCATTAAAGTTGAATGATAAAACCTTATAATATTTAAATCAAAAATTGTATGTATAAAAGAACCTGTAATGAATAAAAATAAAATTAGTTTAGTTATTTTTGACTTAGATGGAACACTTATCGATAGCACATCTGAAATAGGTTTTGTTGTTAATAGTGCTTTAAAAAAAAATGGATTTCCAGAAAGATCAAAAGAATTTTATATAAAAAATATTGGTAGTGGTATTGCTGACCTTTTACAAAAGAGTTTACCGGATGCAAATACCAATATAAAAGATGTTAAGAAAATACTATTAGAGGTTAAAAAGCTATATTCAATTCATTTAAATAAAAAATCAAAAGTGTTTGATGGTGTTTATGAAATATTAGATTTTTTAAAAAAAAAGAACATTCGTATTGCTATTGTTACAAATAAGCTTCACAAATTAGCTCTTAGGTGTGTGAATTTTTTTTTTAATGACTATGATATTATTACAATTGGCGCTGAACATAAATTTGATAGAAAGCCAAGTCCTAATGCAACATTAGAAATAATTAATTTGTATACAATTGAACCAGAGGAATCAATTTTTATAGGAGACTCTCATATAGATATAGAAACTGCGAAAAATGCTAATATTAAATCTGGAGGCGTTCTGTGGGGGAATGGTGATAAAGAAGAATTGAAAAGAGCCGACTTGCTTTTCACCAAAACAAAAGAGTTGCTAAACTATTTATCAGAAGGATGAATTTTATCTAAAATTAATTGTTCTTTTTCCCAAATTTCTAAATCATCCAAGACTTCTTTTCTTATTTTTTGAGAACCACGTGAATGTTTCTCCTCATATGGGCACATTAAACAGCCATTGCCACAGCATTTACCTTGTTTTAATAAAAAGATTCGTGCAAGCATACAAAAAGTTACTAAACTAAAGAGTTATCTAAAATGATAATGACACGAGCCGGAATCAAACCAGCGACACAAGGATTTTCAGTTTTTTGTTTAGAATTAAAAAATTTAATAAAGTTAAGGTTAAAGTGATAGTGGTATGCTAGATATTTCAGTATTGTTATCTGTAATATATTCAGAATATCAAAAGTTGAAAAGATAAAATTGCATAATTATTCATTTTAATAATTTTAATATTTTAAATGAAAAAATATAATTCATCAAAAAAAATTACTAATAGTAGAAATGGTGATGCAGTTCTCATAATCATATTTTCTTTAATATTTTGGAAATTCATACTTGATATACATTATCCTTTTGTTGGTACAGATGGGCCATGGACATTGAGTCATTTATTTTCATTTTTACGCGGTGAATCTGAAGCTAGTACTTTTGCTCATCACTTTAAAGGGAATGTTTATAAGACTCACATTCTAGAAATACTTCTATTCCCTTTTTACTATTTTCTTCCAACCTCTACAATAACATTTATATGTGTAAGTTATCTTTTTATATTTATAAAACTAAAATAAAATCTGATAATATGGATTATCTCAATCTCCTAAGCCATCTAAAACTTCTTTTTTTATAATCTTAGATCCTTTAATATATTATTTATCATATGGACACATTAGGCATCTGTCTACTGGTAAAACAAATATAGCTAAAATAAACCTTATACGTATACTTTCTTGATATGTATCAGGATAATTAAAAAGATAGAAAATGGGTTTACGATCCCTCCAGTTAGATAAATTAAACAACTTAACTGAAAAAATAGGTAGAAAAGAATTCTTATCAGAATTTATTGAAAATGCAGATATAATATTTAGCGAAGATAATCTTAATAAAGTAGAGGCTGGTTACGGTAAAGCTACTAGAGATGCTTTAGAAGACATTTTATACCGTATGGAGACTGGTAGAAATAGGCCAATGGGTGGTGGTAGGTTAGTAAACGGTTTTATGAATTGGACGAATAATTCTGTTGGTGCAATCATGTTTTTAAACTTACGTTCTGCTACATTACAAACAATATCTGCAACAAACTATATTAATTGGTCAGATAATAACCCATTAAAAGCTGGTATGGCTTTTGCTAATCAAAAGCAAATCTGGAGCGATTTCTCTATGATATGGAATTCTCCTTACTTGAAACAAAGAAGAGCTGGTAATCAAAGAGGTATTAACGAAGCAGAGTTAGCGCAAGCAGTTGAAGGTGTTGGCGTTTTGTGCTGATTCATTTGCTTTTGAAAACCCAGCATCTTTGGTGGCGCTTCAGCCAGCGGCATGTTGTACAAGTTTGTAAAGTCATTGATGTAAGATCTTTGTTTTACGTGAGTTCCAGGCTCCTCAAATCTATTCATTTTGTTTATTTGGATGAACGGATTTTAATTTGAATTTTTATTCAATTTTCAATTAAATTATTTTTTCAGACATTTGGGGTTTTGGGGTTTTGGGG